>Ga0181588_10000142_pt1 | contig 59549 bp, 32 predicted proteins | sample 071ome_26_FD_148607 | JGI IMG/M metagenome (GOLD analysis project Ga0181588, IMG submission 148607) | Coastal salt marsh microbial communities from the Groves Creek Marsh, Skidaway Island, Georgia - 071409BT metaG (spades assembly) | ecosystem: Environmental > Aquatic > Marine > Intertidal zone...
GAGCGGACCGGACGACAGACACCCCGACCGAGCCGAGCCGACCCGGGTCGAGACGGAGGAAACCTCGCGCCTCGAGAACGTCGCCTCGTCCCGCCCCGTGTCGTCTCGTGAGAGTCAACGACAGAGTGGAGGGCGAGCGTCTCCGGCCCGTGTCGAGACGACGTTTCAAAGAGGCGACGACGAAGGACGAGCGGGGACTCGGGGGCGTTCGCGCGGATCGTCGAGCGCGAGACTCGCGGGCGTTCGCGCGGGCGTCCGTGAGTTCGTCCGTGAGTTCGTCCGTGAGTTCGTCCGTGAGTTCGTCCGTTCGTCTGCCGACGGAGAGCATGGAGACGACGACCAAGCCGAAGCGCGCGTCGACGTCGATTGGTGGTGTTGATGGAGTCGGATTGAACGACGCGCGCGCGGGAGGAAACGATGAGAAGGATGATGAGCGACAACAACAAGAACGAGGACGAGGACGGGGCGAACAGCGAGCGACGACTTCGACGTCGGATGGGGAACTGGCGGTGTACGGCGAACGCGTGGAATCGATGAGAGGATTGTTGAGAACTCTGGAAGGGTTTGAAACCCTCCGAACGCTGCGAGTGCACGCGTGTGGGTTGAGGGATATGGATGTGGACGTGTTGACGCGGTGCGTGGCGTTGGAGGAGCTGGATTTGAGCTCTAACGAAGTGACGCGGATGCGCGGTTTGGGCGGGTTGAAGAAGTTGCGAACGCTGAGCTTGGCGAGCAACGCGCTCGAGACTGCGGATGGTTTGAACGAGGCGGTGCCGACGCTGGAGAGGGTGAATTTGTCTAATAATAGGATCAAGTCGTTGAATGGATTGAATCGAACCGATGGGGCCGAGTGGTGCGTACGAGCGCTCGACGTGCGAGGCAACGCGTTGGAGAGCTTTCAAGCCATGCGAGCGCTCGGGACTTTGACAAAGTTGGAATCTCTTCGGTGTAAGACGGAGGCAGACTCTGTGTTGGAAGAGGAAACCAACTTGATCTGTGGCGCTCCCACGTATCGCACCACCGTAGCGTCCATCGTTCCATGGCTGAATCACTTGGACGGCGCCGTCGTGAGCATTGAAACGAGCACGAGAGCCATGTCGAGGACGCTCAGTCGCACCGCGCCGCCGCAGCAGATTGGGAGCATGACCCCGCCGAATGCGGAGCTCATCTCTCGCACGCCGAGTAAACCGCACGCAACGGTCGAATTAACTCCGGCAGAGAGCGATGATTCCGAGGCTGATCCCGTAGTCGTCGTCGCGCGAGCGGTTCAAGTCAACATGCGCGACCCGCAACGGAGCATTGACTTTGATCAGGTGCTTCGCGTGCGAGAAGAAGCCACGCAAACGGAGATTGACCCCGAGGTTGCGGCGGTGGAGATGCAGCATAAAGAGATTCAAGTGGGTGACGAGGACGATTTCGAAGATTCTGTCAGAAATCGTGTAGAAGTAGAAAAATTAAGATCCGACTTGAACGTCGCAGAGCAGACGATTTCGCGCATGGTTGGCAATGATGTCGGGGCGTGTGAGCGCATTCAAGAGTTGGAGTCGACCCTTCAGGCTGTTCGGATAGAGTCGGCTGAAAATCTCGCACAGTTAAAGGCCATGTACGAAGAAGAGCAAAATGTGATGCTGAATGAGTGCGTGCAAGAGGCTCGCAAAGAATCGTCGGCGTACGTCAGCGTCGTTGAAGAGAATTCTCGCCTCATCGAGCACGTTCACGCCCTGGAGACTGAGGATCGAAAGCTGAGAGAGACTCTCGCTTTGGCGAAACAAAACCTTGAAAAGCAAACGTTGCAAAACGAATCGTTAACGAAGGCGCTAGAAGACGCAACCGAGTCTCGTCGACAGGCGGAGTTAATGAGCGATGAGCTCGCACGAGTCGTAGAGGATCAACGTTTCAAGTTTAACGAGACCAAGGCGCAACTCGATCAGTATCAGTCAGACGTGATCTCGCTGACAAACGAACTCGAAAAGGCGCAGACATTCATAGAGAAGCTCTCCAGTGAGCATGATAATATTGAAGACACTCTCGTGGCGATCGAAAAGGCGGAAAGGGCCGCCGTCATGAGAGAGGCGAAAGCGCGCGACCGTGAGAGATTTGCGGAACAGCTCATCCTTGACGTCGAACAGTTGCAGTCGCAATTGCAAACTTCGGCAGAAGGACTCACGGTGAAAGACAACATGATTCAACACCAGGGGGAGCTCATCAAATCTTTGCGAGAGGAGGCCATTAGACTGAGGGAAGAAAAGTCTGAAGTGTCAGAGTCGAGCGAGCTCCTAGTACTCAAAGGTGAAGCGCAAGTGAACGCTTTGACGGAGGAGTGCAGGGTTCTCGTCGACCAGGTTGAAGGACTCGAATTGAATGTCAACGATCTCCAAGCTGCTTTAAACGAAGCTCAGGTGGATCACGCGGGCTACGAGCATGCAATCAAAAATGCAAAGAACGCCGTCTCAGAACGCGATGACATCATCGTGGCGCTCGAGGGACAGGTCTCGCACTTAACAGAGACACTTGCGAGCAGGGATACCGTCGAGCAAAGGACAATACAGGAACTTAAAAATCAAATGGCTGATTTAAGCGAGCAGCTCGAGATTGCACGTGCGAAAGCTTCCAAGTGGGAGTCTAGAGCCGCTGCGGCGCAGGAGGAGAGCGACGGTCTCGTGCGCGAGGCATACAGAAAGGTGGACGAAACGGAGATGGAAATGCGCGGGCTACTCCTCGAGATGGCTGAGGAAAGGAGCTTCAACAAAGAGAGAATGGAAAAAATAGCTAGGCTTATTCATTACGACACCATGGGGTCCATAGATCACGGACTGCCAATGTAATTGAACTTATTAGTGCACGCATACGATGGGACAGAGGAACGACGTGACAAGACTCGGTCGTCAAACGCACGCTTATAGGGACGAGACTACCCGACTAGGACCAGAACCTATGACGTTAAAAAGACGAAGACAGTCATACTCTCGCTCGTGCGTTCTTTGCCTCGTGATATCAGCAACGATACCTTGGAGCTATTTGCGAACCAAGTTCTTCCAAAGTCCCAACACTGCCGTCATTTTAACCGTCCAAGGGACGATAGACAGCGACCAACTCGAGCAGGCGGCGGCTAGAGTTCTATTGTCACACATTTCACGACACCATCATCTTTACGAGCCAGTAATCGTGTATGAAGGGAGGAAGCACGATTGGTACAATGTTGTATCTTTGCTCGTCAAAGCCTCGCGGATCGCTGAACGCGAAGCGTATGGAGACTCGTACGATCTTTTCTCTGGAATTTATGGCGCAGCTGTAAAACCTGCATCAATAAGATGGCTAACACACAATTCAACGCCCAAGTTTGCCTGGATAATTGAGCCAGATGTGGTCTACTTTGGTTCTAAATGGACGACGTTGTTCAAAAAGTTTGCGGGGTCAGACGCAGACTTGATCGCGTTCAACACAACTTTCCGATACAATGGCAATAAAACGCGCTGGCATCACTGGCAACACTGCACGTTTTGCCAATATTTAACGCAGTCTGAGCGTCAGGCTTCCATTCTTCCCGTCTTTCGAATATCGAAACGTCTTGCAATTGCCACCGTTGCGCAGCTGTCGCCATCCATCACTGGGAGCGCCCATCACGAGTGCTTCTTGCCGTCATTCGTCACGGCACATCCCGAAACATTCACGTGGATTGACCTCAAAGAGGATGTGGGGTATATGAAATGGAGACCAGTGTTGACAGAAACCACCATTCCAACGCCAAAAGTAGGAAAGTTGTACCACCCGGTCAAGTCTCTCGACCTCTTCGAGCGTCTCTCAAATGTCCAACTTTCAACTTTCAACAATGAACCGGGGTTTAGCTCGTAGTGGGGGTAGCTCACGATTCATGACTCTAGACATAATAAGAACATAGGAAAAACGCACGAATGGTCTTTTGAAACCTAAAATAGTGTCATTTGCGTTCGACGTGCGCGTGGCGGTTGGTTTCGTCGTTCGACGACGATGCCAACGGCAACGGCCGTTGGAAAAGCGTCGCGTCGGGGGTCGTCAGATCGGATCGACGACGCGTGAGCGCGCGAAACCGATACGAACGAAGAGAAATAAACAATCGTAGATCGCTCGAGTCGGCGAGTGAGCATGTCGGGCTGAGATTCGGGGGTAGATGAGGACGACTCGGGCTCCTAGCGAGCGCTCGTCGGTGGACACGGAGGGGCGCGGGGCATTCATCGGAGCACGTGCGTCGATGAGAGGACCGCAGCTAGGCGCGATGCGTCTGGACGGGAGAAGAAGATTAGGCAAGCCTGCCTATCCCAAGACGACTGTGTTGACGATCGTCATCGCGCTTCTCACGGCTACTCTTTGCCACGGCGCAACGTTCAGTCGGTGTCCAAGTGGCTGCCATTCAAGCGTCGGTCGAGGAACGTGTAGATCGGATGGCGTCTGCGTTTGTAAAGTCGACTGGACAGGCTTAGGATGTGAGACACCGTCTTCGTCTGTGGTGAAAGAAAAGAGGCTCGATGGAACGGAGGCATACGTCTACGATACTGCGGGTTCCGCGTACGACGAAAAGGACGCCCACAGCATGCTTTACGACCACGCTAAAGACGTCGTTTACGTCTATGCGCAAGACTCAAATGGTGATGCCAAAGTGATTGAAATAGATCCACGATACCCAGAGACGTTCACATCGTCAGGGGTGACGTCAAAAGGTTGGGATCGTACTCTTGGGCCGCGGAGAGAAAGCACAAATGCAATGCCTCTCCCAATACAAGCCGTGAGCGGCTTTTGCGGACTTGGCATCTCTCCTGGTTGCACGAGAAAACATCCGAGAGCCTACGGACACATCAACGCCACATTATCGAGGGGATGGTATGGAGTTTACGCCAAACTAGGGGCGGACATGACGACATCGTCACTGACATCGGTCATTGTACCCTTCAACATGTGGGATCCGACGACTCCCAACCAATATAAATTTACAATTCAGGCATACAGAGGAAAGCAGTGTTCTTCAGATGTATCGCAATGGGAAAGTTGTGTGCTAGGTACGGCGAATCAAGGGCTGGCCTCTTTCACGTACACGAAAGACGACTACATCCTCGATGCAATGGGGACATATCCATCCAATGGAATGAATGTGTACATAGCGTCTCATCAAGACGGGCAGTCATCTGGAATCGTTGGGTACGTTGACAGAAACATGAACGAAATCGGTATAGCGACACTCTCTCCTGGTTTATTGGCGACGAATTGCGCCCAATGCGCTCAAGAACCCGATGCGCTCAGAATGGAGGCGAGTGTGACACATCTCACAATCATTGGTTCACAAACAACAGTGGGTTACATAATATTCGCTGGCTCAGCACTTCTAGAGCAGACTGATAGTGAGAAAATATTTTACCCTGCTCTTTTCAAAGTGAATTCAAATCCTGCATCTCGAGATGGTGATGGCGTTGAAATGTACTTGGACAACACAAACATTAAAGTCCTCGAGGAGTGCGAAGGTCAATTTGACGCTAAGCAAGGGAGGTTCTCGACGTTTACGGCGATTGTAGCACATAACGGCTACGGTTACGCGGCTACTTCTGGGAGAGATGCTGATTGTCCAGGTTGTGCAAAGCGCACATCATGCATATTCATGTTCAATTTAGATTTTGCGGAGGGTGATGGACCGCTAGCGGTGATCCCATTAAGTTCATCGCTTGGAGAGAAAGATGTCCTAGGTGGATCCGTGCAACCAAAACTTTCGTCATCAGAAAAGGATTATATTTATTGGACAGTTCGATCTGGTGAAGAGGGGCATAGCCGTATCGTAAAAGTCGAAATTGGAGGCACAGATACTTCAAGTTTGTGTACAAGTGGGTGCTTTCGACGCGTGGGAACACATGAAGAAAGCTTCGCCGTCGTAGGAGTGTCTACTATCGCGTCGGAACGTCGTCTTTTTGCCGTTGGAGGTGGTGAATCGACACACTATGTGAAATATTCCACTATTGGAATGTCAACAATCGAGCCCAAATACGTGAGCACGGCAGCATCTGGGGCTAGGGTGACTATATTTGGATCTGGTTTCTACTCTGAGTCTGCAGTATCTGGTCTAAGTCACAACATTTCTTGCAGATTTGGTCACAGATATAGTGCAAACGATGGGTTTTCACAAAGCAGTTGGTCTCCCGCCACGTATGTATCCTCAACCGAGCTGTCGTGCGAAGCACCTCCATCCGTGGATTCCAACTCATCCACAATCGGGCATGCCGAGGTTCAAGTGTCTTTCGATGGGTTTCCATCAGACACCAGTGATCCAAATTCCATCTGGGTGAGCTCACTTTGGCATTCTGGGAGACTTATGATGCGGTATTACGATCCGATTGTCATCTCTGAAACGAAAATTGGTACCAAGGAGGCGGTGGCATTCTATACTGGCGAAGATGCTGACAATCGGCCCGTGACGCTCAGCATGTTTGGTGGACCCTTTTTGAACTCTGCAGATTTATCATGCAAATTCAATGGGAACGTAGCTAGTGTGACCTCTGCGACGTTCGTGAGTGCATCCGAGATTAGATGTCCTATTTGTACAATTGTTGGTGGGAGATGTTCCAATCCTGTGAGTAGTCCACTTCCATGGCTATCGAGTGGACAAACGGGAGTCGTCAACGTAGAAGTATCTCTAAATGGAGTCGAATACGAAGCTTCAGTAGGTCAATTGACACTCCATGGGCCGCCAGCCGGGGTAAGACTAATGTCGGGACCCCCGTCGCACAACGCACTAACAGCCGCACCGAATCTTGCCTTGGGAACATTCATCGTTGGACTGGTAGATTCAAACGGTTTGGTGATTGAATATGATCTTGGTCAAGGCGGCACAAAAGGATATCGAATTTCGGCGGTGCTATCTGGTCCCTCTGGAGTGTCTATTACCCAAGCTACGGCAGAAGCTACCACAGTTGATGGAATCGCCACGTTTGCTCCAGTGTTGGATGCGATCCCTACAGCCGGCGATTACACAGTCACGTTCACCGGAGCAGATTGCACTGACACAACATGCGCCGCTGATTTGAGTGTTCTTAGTCGTGCTCACTTCTCTGTCAAACCAGGCTCAGCGGCTGGGTTGATAGTGAACCCAGGCTTGGCAGTCGAGAGCTCGTTCATATCTGTGGCGAATTCTTTTCCAGTTGATGTCGTCACAGTGCAGAGTGCTTCGAACGTAAGTTTGGGGTATTTTGCAGTAGATGTCGTAGATTCAGGAGGAAATCAACTGCAGACGCTGTCTACTGCGGGTGTTTCTGTCACAGTATCACTCGTCACGGGGACAACAGACGCAAATGGTGACTACGTGTTGCGGACAACAGGGGCCGACCTTACTGGAACTCTGACTCAAGTCACGAGTGAAGGTCGAGCATATTTCGATGATCTTCACTTAGTAGCAGCAGATAATTCAGGATCACGTTCAGTTGGATCTACGGACGTCATAAACTACGGCGAACCAACTCGTGGCCAGTTGGGTGAGGCGTCCAAGTATGTTTTACAGTTCAAAGCAACTGTCAGTGGATCTCCGCGAATCACCCACTCCATTGTGAAAATCGACATCGGCGACCCTGTCTATCTTCGGATCAACGGTACATATAGCGATAGGACTATTTTTATCGAGTCTCCCTCTCAGGCAGTTGGAGAAATCATTATCGGGGCGTACGATGGGGGTAACAACTTTGTTGGCAATGATGATATTATGACTTCACGGCAGGTTGTCGCGGAGGCAACGTCGGGCGTAAGTCTAGCTGGATCATTGACAAAGACAAAAGACACATCAGGCGTGTGGCGCTTTGCGGACATCACAGTCAACTCGCCGACAGTCGGTGATTTTGGATTGACATTTTCCTCTCCGGACTTGACCTCCGTTATGCAAGTGATCAACATGCAAAATGGAAATGCCGGATACGAGCTAGTGACAAACATCTCTTCATTTTCTGGCATCACAGCTGGCGAAACCGTTTCGTTGGATACGCTTTTAGTTGAAATTCGTGATATGACTGGTACTGTTCTCGGAACCTCGGATCGTCACTCGACACAAGACACTGTGGCGCCGAATCGCACAATCCAAATCATGAGCGATACTCTTGAGCTGGGAGGATCAACTTCGGTGTTTACGAATGAAATAGGTGAAGTCTCTATTGCAGACTTGGTGGTTATCAAGCCTAAGATAGGCAATCACACGATTATTGTGAAGGAGATCAGCGCCAAGGTGAATGGAGTTGAACGCTCTGGAAAATTAGTCGGCAAGGCTCTAAACGTCGTAGTCGTCGTTGGAGCCGTGAGTGGGTTCAAGGTTCAAAGTCCGACTCACTTGACGCTCTCATCATCGTTTACGGATACCATACAACCATCAGAAGCCTTGGCCTACTCTGCGGGGGACACAGTTCCGATTGACGACTTCGTAATCGTTCCAACCGACGCCGCTGGAAACGAATCTCCGACAGGAACGTTACCAAGTGGCGTGACATTGACGGTTTCCATCACCGGGGGTTCTGCAGCCAATTATCCGTACATTCTCGGAGCCAACAAAACTTCGCTTGCGAGGCCCACATCCACACTTGCGGTATACTCTAGCACTGTGGAATATCCACGGACTGGATCACTCACCGCGGTGACATCTAGCACCGGCGAGGCTACGTTTTCGGGGTTGCATCTCGTGCAACCAGAAGTTGGGACATATGATCTGACTTTTGCTCCAACCGCTGGATCAGGACTGACAGCTGCAACCGTTAAATTGGAGATTGTTCCAGGAACATCAAAATACATTGGTTTACCATCATACTGTGGCTTACTCGCAGATGGTGTATCGTGTGATGTGCGCAATAATTGCACTTGTCATCGATATCGATCCGCCGAGAAGGTCGCTGTGCATAATCTCTACGCATACATTTTAGACGGTGGGTTCAACATGGTCGGTGAGGACGAATCAAGCAGTTGCGAGGGATGTCCGAGCAGGCGAGTTCACATATCTCCGCAGAACTTCACAGCCTGTCAAAACACAGGGGATGGAAATGCGTGCGAATGTGCTGGCAAAGATGCTCTCACCTCTGAACTAGATGGAAAAACGTGCTCATATGTAGAGGAGCTCACAATCGGTACTGCATCTGGCCTTGGTCTTTTTGAAGATGTGTTCGTCATGTCTCCGAAGCTTGGTTCCTACTTGGTTGCGCTTCACTCTCCCGGTTTAGTCGGGGTCGAGTATCACTTTTCTGTATCACTTGGGACTGCTGTGGGTTTCGTCCTCGATCAATCAGCAGCAAGTAGCGCCTTCAGTTCGTCTTCGGAAACAGCTATTACCACCGCATCTACTCCCCTGATTGGAAGAGTGCACGATGGAGGAGGTAATTTTTTATCTTACGCTTCCACTGGCTCGAAAATATTTGTCACTTGCAATACCGCGACGCTCGGCGAGTATCCACAAGGAATTAATCCGCTCGAAGGCGGTATTGATTTCGCCATATCGTGTGGGAGCACGGCGACGTGTACGCGTCAGGTAAGTTTGGTTGTGTGACGCGTCGTGAATTAATTATTTCCGAAGAAAAAATTAATTAACTATTTATTTAACACAGGGATCATCGCCCGGGGTAGTCGAGTTCAAGAACATTGTGTTGACTTCACCGACAGCGCAGACCCATCGCATCAACTTCGAGCTGAATGAGGTTGTCGTTGCAACGTATACGGTCACAGTCGTGCTTGGTAGCGCAAGCCAGTTGACTTTGGTGAATTCTGCACCTAGGACATATATCGCTTCTCAATCGACCGAGCTCGGTCCGTTCGAAATAGCAGTCTCTGATGGCGCAGGAAATTCTCTAGGAACATCTAACACTCAGGCGTACGAAATCACGGCGAACATCACTGGGCCAAGGTACGTTGAGCGACAATTTAATTTCTTCGGCAAAATTAATTAATTATTGAATTAAACAGGCACACGTTCCAGACCACTGGGAGAGATAAGACGATAGCGTTGGGAGCCGATAGCACTCTATTTCGAGACTTAGCTATCAGCAATGCAGAGGTGAGTAAACGTTTTGCGACGCTTTTGCTGCATCGGGACTGACCAACCATTAATTATTCATAGGCTGGAAATTATTTACTTTCTTTTTCGTGCGATTCTTGCGCGAATTTAGGCCTCACGATTGCACCAGCGGTATTCTCATTCACCGTCACGGCAGGTGTTGCTGAGTCTCTTCTCGTATCAACGGTAAGTCTGCGCGAAAATGTGCGATTGAATAATTAATTCGTGAATTATTTTCAGGGATACACAAACACGCTTGGTCAGACGGTGACATTTCAAACAGCATATCCATCGGCAAAAGAAGTGGTTTTAAGTCACGTTCAAATACGTATAGTCGATGCCGGCTCCAATGTCGTCAATCTGAATCGTGATGTATCAGTGAGTGCTGAACCTGCTGTTCCATGTGGCCTGTCGACGAATATGTCGTACACACCGCAGAGTGTAGTGGCAGCATCGGCTGTTTTCGATGACATTACATTTTATAGACCATGCAGTGGCACGTATTCTCTGACGTTCAGTGCTGCTGGATTAGCATCAGATTCTGTCCAGATTCAGTTTACAAGTGGCTACCCAGCGGCTCTTGACGCGTGTACAGTCAACTCCCTCACTCGACTTAGCGCAGGAGTGTGTGAAGATTCGACAAATTACGTAGGCGCACAATCCGTTTACTTGCGCGATTTTGCGGTTCAGGTGGTCGATTCTAGTGGTATTCACGTTGGCTCTACTTGGAACTCGGAAGCGCGCAACGTCACGGTCCAACTTCTCTCGTTTGAGCCGGCAATCGGACAGTTGCAACTGAACGTGACACCGACAATGTTAGCAGATTGGGATGGCTCACTTTTGGCTATTGCTGGAGCAGTAGGTTGGTGCAATGACTCTGACGATATCAATCCAAGAAATGTGATATCGATTGACCCGAACACAGGATCGTACGTGTACACGATAGTCTACACAAACTCAGCGCCATCATTTTGCAGAGAGATATCTTACAGTGGAAATGCACCAGACACCCACTACAACGTCGGTTTACAGCTTCGAAACGCGCTGGCTGGTGTCTATCGCTTGCAGCTATCTTCCTATTGTCCTCCGAATCGATGTCCGAATGCACTGTATCCAACACTGGAGGCTGATATTCTTCAGTTCACTGTTGTTCCCGGAACTCCCGTCGCACTCAAGTTGATTACTGCTCCACCTTCTGTGACTGAGAACAATTTTGCGCTCTCACCCGCTCCACTGATCGGGGTCGTCGACGCAGTTGACAATATTTGCGTGCAGATTGGGGCAAATAATGGCACAGACATAATGAATGCCATCATCACACCTCAACCATCGAGCGTCCACGAGGGTGGGATAGCGGTACCGATAGAGAATGGCCGGGCGCTATTCTCTGACTTGAGGTTCAGCGGAGAACGTGGCGTGAGTTACCAGATAACATTTTCGGCATTACTCGTGGACCCTAGCCTTTCCGTTACATCATCTACGCCAACGGTCGTCATGGACTGTGCAACAGTGCGACCAAATAGTGAGTTGCATGAAGGACAATGTGCGTGTCTACCCGGATTTACAGCGGATATCAGCGGTGCAACGGGTTACACTGAAACTTTTGAAACGCTGTACGTCGAAGAAAACTTCACACTGTACAAGAATGGCACTACTGGATCCACGGATTGGTTGCATGCGCTGCAGCCGTATGGAGTGTGTATTCCGTGCAAAAACGGCTTCTACAAGTCTGATCACGGAGATGCAGAGTGTACTCCATGTCCAACCTTCATGGATACCTCACGGTTTGATGGCACAATACGAGATCGATACAACTCAACGTCTGGAATAGAGCTCCCTGGCGCTCTCGGTCGAACCTCCAAAGAGTCGTGCCACTGTATTTCTCAAACTAGTGCACCCTTCATGAGTTACTATCGACAATTACCGCTCACTGATTATGTGTGTTTGCCGTGTCCAGAAGGAGCTAAATGCCATGGTAATGGCGTGAACAAAATAGAAACTCTACCAGGATATAGTAGAGATAACTCAGAATCGGTGGATTTCCATGCATGTCCGTATTCTCTGGCGTGCCTGGGTGGCGTGAACAACACATGCCTTGATGGTGGCTACTTCGGCAAGCAATGTGCTGCTTGCGCACAGGGGTACGCTTATCACGCCATACGGGATTTTTATCCTCCCAAATGTTACGATTGCAGTCAAGGGGCGTACGCCGTACTCAACCTGCCGATTGTTATCGCTAACTTTGTCTGGTTGCTGGGTCTCGTTTTTCTCATTCGAGTTGTCAACCAGCGCCGCGGGTCGCAGGCTGTGAGTATGGTAAAATCATTCTTAACGTACCTACAGATGACGGCTTTGGCAAAACACTTGGATCTTGACTGGCCCGACTTGGTCAAAGGTTTCCTGCTCTTTTCGGAAAAGCTCTCCTTGCCTGACATACGGTCTGCTTCTGCAAAGTGCGCCTTGAATTGGAACTTTCTTGATAATTTACTGTTTGTGGAGTCGCTCCCGGTCGGTATCGCCATGCTTTTGTTTCTGTACTACGCGACTGTCAAATACGTTGAAGAGCTAAAAGAAGCAACGGCGAAGGCTCGTTTAGAAGCTACCAAGCAGGCAATTCTGGCGCGCACAGAAGACTCGGCGGAAGAGGACTCCATGCATGAACATTCTGTCAGCACGTCAAAGGCGAGCAACGCTCCCACAGAAGGACTCGAAGAGAGGTGGAAAGTGAACGCTTATGACAAAGTTTTGTCGCTAGCTGTCTGCTTTCTTTGGATAATGTATCCAATACTTGTGCAGTATCTAATTGAGTTCACGCAGTGTACAGGTAGTGCTGGGTATCGTTACTTCGTCTCAGACTATTCGCTCCGATGTGAAGGCCCTGCCTACGATGTTGCTACCGCAGTCGTGGTTATTGGATTCATTCTGTATCTCGTCGGCATCCCTTATCTGCTCTTCTACATCGCGCGAGCTGAGAGTCTACTCGAGTCACACGATTCAGTCATGGTGCAATATCGACTCGGTGTGCTTTTCAAAGGCATCGATGTCAAATACGCATGGTGGTGGGAGTGGCTTATTTTCTCACGAAAGCTGATTTTGATTATCACTGTGATCGTGTTCAGAAGAGCAGCCGTCTTTGGAGGTTATGCGGTCAATTGTCTGCTGCAATTCTTCTTCCTCCTGCACATCATCGTCAAGCCGCATGTATCCGATGAGCACAGTAAGATAGAGACTTACGGCTTACTTGCGACGATGGCGACATTTACGAGCGGGTTGATTTACAAGCAGTCGGGTAAGGCTTCAGTATTAAACGACGTCATGACGGCATTCCTGCTCATTTTCCATGCTTGGACATTCTACGTCTTCGTACGTACTCTCATGAACCAGTTCAGAACTGAGGGTGAGGATGCGATGATCAATCGTGCGATTCGAGATCTAGAGTTTGAAAACAAGATTGTCGATGACTACGACAAGAAACGCACCGAAAAGCTGAAACAAGAAGAAGCTTTGGCCAGGGAAATTGAGGAACAAAAGCTCCGTAGCTTGATTGGTCAGCGGCTACCGTTTGCGGACGACGCATTGCTCGAAACCATTAAGCGAGACTCGACGATTGATATTCGAGCCGAACACAAAGAATTGAGTAGCAAGCTCGATGATCTGCGCGATCGTTGGAAGAAACGGACCACGGAACGTTCAGAGAGATCCATACCTCTGGACGAACGTCACTTGGTCCGCCCGCGTTCCGCGCGCCGTCACTTGGACTTTGGTGACGATAAACCTCAAGAGCGAGGTTAAAACCTCGATTATTAGAAACATGCACGCTTTTAGTTGAACAATAAACGGCAGAATTTGTACAAAATCCTCCCCCTGGTTGCGTCTCGGCCCTCGAGGTGGGCTTCGCCGTCTCTCTCGTGCGCGCGTCGTCGTCCGCTCCTTCAATGGGTTCCGCACTCAAATCCACGGGTCAGCAACCGTCGTGCCTAAACCGTGTCAACAGATCACGGATCACCCCGGATTCGTCCAGAAATTCAAAACAAGAACACATCACACTTCATACCGTCTTAAAAGAAATAAAGTATGTGTGTGACAGGGACCACAGACGGATGAGATTTCGTTTCGTGAAATCTCATCCCGTCGACCATTTTCGGTGAGACCGACGACTAGACCGTGGAGCGATGCCGGTCGCGCCCCGCCCGCGTCGTGGCCGCACTTGCACACGCACGCTTAGAAACGAACAATGTCCGTCGCCGCGTCCACTTCTACCTTCGCCGGTAAGGCTGTCGCCCAAAAGGTCTCCGTCAAGAGCCAAAAGGCGTCCACCGTCGTCCGCGCCTCCGCCAACAAGGTACGCAAACGAACGACCAGTCGAACCGAACCGCTGGATGATTGATTGGTTACCGATAAGCGCCACGCGAGAGGGCAAGACGTTCGCGATCCGTTTCCGAGCGGTGATCGAGACCGATCTCGCGCGCGTCGACGCAGTCGGCGCCGTGAAACGTCCGGGTAAACGAATGGAAAAAATAAAAACAATCGAACGCACGAGAGTGGGACGGATGCGCGCGTCGCGCGCCGCGTCGGTGGCTCTCAGATGTCACGCTCGCCGAGGAATCGCCCCTCCGAAGACTGCACACTGACCGATTCGTGTTTCGTTCCCACACACAGGCTGCGTCCCTCGCCGCCGCCACCGCGGTCGTGCTCTCCGCCACCCCGGCCTTTGCGTTGAACTCCATCGAGCTCACCGACAAGCGCGCCGAGAACCAAAGCGGCTTGCAGCTCATCTACGAGGTGCGTCACCCTTCCCGATCACGCGCGCTTCATCCGCGGATCGTTACCCTCAACCGTATCCCCGCTCGAATCTTTGCTTTTGGCGAATCTCGGGGAGCAGGACCATATGGGCAAATAGTGTGAAGATGGGATTTCCCCACTCCTGAAACAACCGACTGACTGACGAGTGCGTTTCACCGCTCTTTCGCTTTTGTCTTTTGCAGGCTCGCGATTTGGACTTGGACCAAAAGCCGCGATCCGACGGCCCGTCCCGCTTCTCCTTCCAAAAGCTCACCGCGAAGGAAACCGCGGCGCGCGCTAAGGAGTCTGTGGTGCGTATGCAAAATCTTGATTTGATCGCGCCCGACTCGGAAGATGAGACGAGTCGTCTCGAATAGTTTTGTGATGTTTGCTCGTCCCGATGGTCGATGAGATGAGATGACTGACGGTTTAATTTTGTTTTTACTTTGAATGTAGGCTCGCATCAACAAGGATGTTGGTGAGTACGTGGGCAAGAAGTACTGGACCCAAGCGTCCAACGAGCTTCGCCGCCAAGTCGGTACCCTCCGCTTCGACATCAACAACCTCGTTGAATTGAAGGGTGCGGACTCCAAGGAAGCCAAGGCTTTCTACAAGAAGCTCGAGGCTCTTGACTTCTCCATCCGCCAAAAGGACCAAGATGCCGCCACGGCGCTCCTCGCGGACGTCCAGTCCACGGCGAACGCGCTCATCTCTTCCCTCGCCTAAGTCTTGGGCCGAAGAGTGACGCTTTCGGTTTAATCGCCGATCTTAGTCAGTACGATTGCTAGCAACGATTTCAGTGTTTGGTGTATACGGCGAGTTATGTAATTCCACGCGACCAGAACGAGAATCAAACGAGTCTTTGAAGCCCCTCCTCACCGCGCGCGACCGCCTCTTTCCGTCTTTCCACCCTCTCCACCAAAGACGCCACTTTACGCCCCGCGTAGACTCTGTCTAGCAAAGTAACGTTCGAAATGTTCGCCGTTCGAGCGCCGCAACCTACTTTACATGGCCCAGCTCGCGCCTGCACGACCGTATCCTTGCGTCGCGCGTCGACAGCGACGAGAGCACCCCGAGTCCACCCCGTCAAGCCGCTTCGCTTTCCCAGCGGCGCTCGCGCTTCCAGCCAGCGCTTTGAGTTGTGCTCAGTTCGGGAACTTCCGCGCGGAGGCGTCGCGACGAGAGCTAAAATCCTCGGTGATGGTAGCAAGAGCGAAGAGAGCGATGATGACGAAGCAGAGTCGACGAGTCAGTCTGCAAGCGTGCAGCTGCCCCGCAGCCGACGACGCGTGCAGATGACTTTTACTTGCAACAAGTGCGACGCTCGAACGATGCGAATGATCAATCCGGACGTGTTAGAAAAAGGTACAATGTGGGTGCAGTGTGGAGACTGTGAAGTGTGGCATCAGATTGTCGATAACCTCGGTTTGATCTTTGACTTTACCGGCGATTATGAAGCGTTGAAAGATGTCGTAAAGAATGCCAAAAAAATGCAGCCTCCACAGTCTTAAAAAGGCACACGGGCTACAGATACAGTGATTAATTTACAAACTAAACTAGCATAGTGTACATAGTCTTTGTGTTGATACTACGAGTAGTATTCGTCAGCTTGACGGTCAAATGAGAGGAAACCGACGTGTTCTGAGTCGTCTGTCGAGCTCTTGCGGGAAAAGGTCCCGGCAAACACGATGACAAACACCACAAGGAAAGTGTACATAGCCATAAAAGGCGTAGAGAACACATACGTTTCAATCACTCCACCTCGTGAAACTCGTCCTTCTGTGCTTTCGACGCGACCAAGCGAAGGTTCTATGGTATGAACTGGAGCTGCAGCTTTCTCGACGGAAAGTGGACCGACTACAGCCTTCTCCTCCTCGGTCGCTTCACGCTGCACGTCGGGCTTCTGATCGGCTAAAAAGCTCTTTTTGAACTCGCATTTGGATCCACCTCCATGCTTCAATTTGCAATGGTACTCAAAGTGTTCCTTGAACGTGTTTGGTGCCAACTTGCCAGGAATTTTCATCGCTTCGTCCAAAACATCCTGAACTAACTTGCCATCCAACCTTAAATTCGCCGCCTTACCTTTCGTTAACGAGAGAGAGACCGCCCAGCTGTATAACATTTCTGTCACGTCAATTTCTGAGTCATCTGAATAATGCGTTGCCGTTTTCCTCGAGACAAAGAGCGGCGGCGTAGCCAGTTGGAAATTTTCATCCAACTTGACACCGTCAGACAACAAACACTCTTCAAACTCCACGCACGTCATCGAGCACACATCGATCTTCTCAGTCGGCGTTCGGTACGCACGTACTAATCTCTTCATTCCTCGTCGACTTATCAAGTACGCCTGCGTCCCTCGAAGCGACCTGGAACCCTTTGGCAGCGTCGGCAGGCTCCAGCCCGGCGAGAGCCGCCTCTTGCGCTGCCAGTCGAAAAATAATTTCTCAACCGTCTCGGCAGATCCCGAGGCGGAAAGCTGAGCCACGGTCCAACCCTCTGGCAAGCTATCGACGTAGCTTCCTAACGTCTTCGTCCACGTCGGCAGCAAATCTGGCGTGACGCCGTCTTCTAAGATGAGCGCAACCTCCGCTCCCGAATCAAAGGCTGTGTAGATCGCTCCTAAGTGCGACAGAGACGTCCCTAACGCTCGTAGATACCTATCGCTAAATCTCTGAGCCACTTTATCACCGTAATAGCTCTCGGGCCAGCTCTTTCGACTGCACGTACTAGTATCTAAAGTCTTGCGTAGAGTCGACGCTCTCGTGGCGTCCACCGTCAACACCCTCGTTAACTTCCCGAAAGCGGCGAACGATCTCTCCATCTCGAGGCTCGACGCGCCATCCGCTCTGCTATTCAAATAATAAACGTTTGACATGAGCTTTTCCCGTCCACTCGCGCTCACGCTCGGCTCGCCCGCGGCGACGATCCCCGAGAACACCAAACCGATCGCGCAGCTTAAAAACATCATCGCGAGCCTGCCTCTCCCGTCGCGCTCACGCCCGCGTCGGCGGTATCTGGCGTTCGAGCGCGCTCGCGACGCGTCCGACATGATACCTCCGCCTTCTTGCGGGGTTTCGTCCGTCGTCTCGTCCCGATGTCGTCGCGCTCTGACGCTCGCGCGACGCACGTGTCGGCGGCTCCGAATTCGGATTCGTCTTTCGAGTCTTCACGAATGACGAATCATTACTCGTCAACACGAGCGTTTGGAAAAGCCACCAGAAAACACGGCTTAGGCGGCAGAGTTCGTTACGCGTTGACCTCGTCTCGTCTTGTCTCGCTCGCTCGCTCACCGGGGCGATGGATGAGGACGACGATCTCACGGACTTCTCGCGCACGATGTCGTCCTCGGGCCCGTCGTCGTCGTCGTCGTCGTCGGAATCTGGTGAGGACGACGAGGACAGTCGCGGACGAAGGGCAGTATCGGAGCGTCTCGGTGAGCCAGACATGGAGCCAGATATGGACATCGACGAGCTTCGCGAGCGACGCTGGAGGTTGCGATGGGAAAAGAATTGGCTCGGTAACGACGCCTACGTGGATTGGTACGCGGGTTTACCCTTGACAGTGAAGCAGACGCTCGAAGTCAAGGCTGACTTCGAACGTTTCCAAGCGTGTGTTCGCGTTGCAGAAGAACGCGTGCGGAACTACAGCCGAGGTGAGCGGTCTGGCCTGAGTTGGGGGGCGGGAGAGGGCCAGAAAGGTAGGAAATATGAGCACTTTGCGACGACCAAAGCTGGTGCCCCTCCAATCGTGATGAGTAGCGATTCAATTCTTCAGGCCCTCGGTGGTTTGGTTCCGGGAGAAAGATTCTACGCTCCGGTCCAGCAAGTTGATGAATTGACTCGTCAATGGCCGGCGGATGTTTCCGAGTATTCAGGAATAGAGTTTCCATTGGGATTTCAGGCTACGCATTCAGAGGATGCGCTGAGAGGCTTTGTTCGTCAGCAGCACCTCGTAACATATGCGAGAGGTCCAGACGCAGGTTTCTCATTGGAAGGTCTGCGCGAAGGAGAGGATCCCGAGTGGTGTTTTAGAGGCGGAGAGCTCGAGATGGTCGATGGGACCACTTTTAAAACAGGACTCGTCGTCTTCATGAGAGATCCCACACGCCTGATGGACATGGCTGTCTTGGAAAAACGTGTCTGTCTTGGAACAAAGCACGGCGGCATCGGCACTCTGGTTCAGTGGATAGCTAGAAATGAAGACGGCTCGCCCACAAGTTTGGAAGATAACTACCCCGCACCAGCTTGTCACGCTAAAAATATGATCGAGTTCCGAGCTATTAGCATAGTTTGGTGCGAGTTACCATCCGGATTCGATCTGAAGGCCGCTCAGCAAACCTATTTCCTGCACCTCTTGAGATCAAGAGGAGACAGGTGCTTTGCCGACTGTTGGTACGGCAAAAACATACCAGACTGGAAGATATACTCTCTAGGGATCTATTCGCGCCAAGATTCTCGGGTGCGTGACAGTCGTAAAGTGATGACTAAGATTTTAGAAAAGCTTCGCAGTGTTACTCACAAATTTACAGAACACGTCCTTTGGCCTGAGCAGACGTGGGAAGAAACTGAAAACTCGCTACCAAAATTTGCTCTACATCCATCAGGCTTTTCATACTGGGTGCTCAATCAAATACCTTGTTTCCATTCCAAGTTCCGCTGGCTTGTCATGTCCGTAGATGACACTGTTCAACGTCTCAACCTCATTATGGCGTATCTGCGTCTTGAGGACCGAATGCCTCAGAACAACATTCCAGTGACACACATTTGCGGACACGTTTTGACTTCAACGAGAATGTTGCGCCCATTCTCGAACACGTTCGGTTTCCTTACGTCACACAGGGAAGAAGATCATGTGTTCCCGCCGAAAGTGATGAGTCGTATACTTTTCAATCCCAGCGGCGACTACGGTCGATATAGCATCGTGGCATCCGCCCCGATAGACAGAAATCACGCGGCGCAACCGGTCGACGCGTACGAAATGATGACGCAAGACGCTGCAACTGACGTGTTCGTGTTTACTAATCAAGCGAGTACGGACTATACGTGGTTTGAAGGCTTTGGATGGGACGCAGTTCAATGTCCTCGGTGTGCCTGGCCAGCCGGCTTTAGATTCACGCCACAACCGCAGTCTTCGGTCAATTCTGATGAAAACGCGCAACAGGCCAAATTTTGGTGTCTGCATGAAATTGATGTCAACTGGGGAGGGGCTATCAAGAGCGAATTGTTCACATTCCTACTCGGTGGCGATACCATGAACAATGGTTTGTACCTGCCGCACCAGTTCGACGCGGCGTCGCATGCACGTATTTTCGGGGCGAGACATATTACGCTGAGGCACCAAGCTTTTCCTACAGGCCAAGTTCCTTATTTACCAACCTAGATCATTTTTTCGTAGTTTTAGCGCAGTCGAGCCACGCGGAACACATCTGGCGCGCAACACGAGGATTTCGAGCAATGCTTAGGGTACACAGCTCGCGTCAACTATCCATTTTGTGAATCATCTACGCCGCACGCGCATCACACGTTGCCTCGTCACGCGCTGCAAACGCCCCGGGAGGTAGTACAAGTGCGTCTTAAATCACCCCGGTGCTCCCTTTCGCTTGGACTGGTTCGAGGCGCGCGTGCTCATCGTCTAAACGTCACTCATGTCGCTCTCTGGCGGCGTTTTGGTTGGAACGTCCCGGCGATGTGCACCGTCGGCTGGCGTCGCGCATCGTCATCGGAGAGACAGAGTAGCGAATCATCCTGGAAGTAAGCGAGTTTCTTATCGCGTAACTCGATCCAAAAGGACTTTCACGATCGCGGCGAAGCGACCAGGGGCGACAGAAGAAGCCTCTAATAAAGAGGCTCCGAGTGTGCGCACAGGCAAAGCGTCCACCTCGAAAGATAAAGACGAGGCGTTCAAGCAATGGCTGTTCGAACAAGAGCTGCCATCCATGCGGAAGAAGACACTCAAGTCTTTGTCTTCGCTCCCGCTCGCAATCGGAGAGTTGCTCGTGATTGCTGGATTTTCTGCGCTTGGGACTGTCATCGAGCAAAACAAGTCGTACGCCTGGTACGTCGAAAACTACCCGACTGAAAATCCTAGCTTTGGATTTATCGATTTCCCGCTAATCTTAGACCTCGGATTGGATCACATCTACACGACTTGGTACTTTTTAGGACTATTAGGTCTCCTAGGCGCGTCTTTGACCGCATGCACCATTACGAGACAATGGCCAGTTTGGAAAGTCTCGGCAAAATGGAAGTTTTTAGATCGACGAGCCACCCTTCTGGCGATGGATGAGGGCGAAGCCGTTCCTCGAGCTCGTTTGAATGATCTCAGCGATCTTTTAGCTGCTCGTGGTTATCAGGTTTTCGTGAAGGGGAAGAAGATGTACGCATTCAAGGGCCTTATTGGTAGGCTGGCTCCTATCGGCGTTCACGCAGCGCTTCTTTTCACACTCGCGGGGTCCGCATATAGTGGTCTTGGAGGTATGAGTGGATCAATGATGGTGCCCGATGGTTCATCGTTTGAGATTAGCACGGGTTTAACGCGTGGCTCGCTATTTTCGTCTATGCCTGGCATTGCAAAGTCGAGCGTGCAGGTGAATGACTTCACGATCGACTACTTACCAAATGGTCAAGTTTCTCAGTTTTATTCAGACCTGAGCGTCGTCAATCCGAATGGTCAGGAAGTTTCGAGGAAGACTATTTCTGTGAATGTGCCTCTCCGCGCTGGTGGTGTTACCATGTACCAGACGGATTGGGCGTTATCGTCCTTGCAAGTGACAGTACAGAAGCCTGGTGCAGGCGAAGACTCGCCGTCGACTGAGCAGACTTATGTGTTGCCCATGGCGTCTTTGGAAGGCAAGGGTGGATTTCAAGGTCGTATTTGGGGTACTTATTTGCCTGTAGATTTTGATGGAGACCAGCGTCAGGGCATTTCTCTCGTAGCCAGGGATTTCCAGAGTGTAGCAATATATGATAGCAAAGGCGCTTTTGCAGGTGTCAGACGACCTGAGAGTAAGAAGCCGATTGTCGTCGACGGTTTAAAACTGGTGCTTGGAGACGTGAAAGGAAGCACTGGTCTCGAGTTGAAGACTGATCCCGGCGTTCCCTTGGTTTACGCTGGCTTTGCTGGCCTGATGGTGACTTCCTTTCTCAGCCTGCTTTCGCACTCGCAAGTTTGGGCAATTCAGGAGGAGTCCTCAGTCGTTGTTGGCGGCAAGACGAATCGGGCGAAGGAGGAATTCCGAAGTGAACTCGACGAGGTCTTGAATTCGATCCCCGAATATGTTGATTAAGCTCAAACTTTTTGCGTGCTAGAGACCAAGTACATGTATTACAACTTGCCAATGCTTATAGCTCATCCTTCTTTGTCGGAGTGGAAATCAAATCGCCAAAATGCTTGTCGTAAAGCGCCGCGCCGAGAGTCCGACGACCGCTGAACTGAACTTCATTGAAGCTATTCAGTGCATCTCGTTTCTCACGAAGGCGAATGTTCACTGCACGGCGCTCGTCCTCAAGCAGTGTTCTACTCTTGAGAATGTTCTCGTCAATCGAGTCACTCGAAGGATATGAATCTAACAGTTCGGTGAGTGTCGCAAACAGCGCATCATACACAGCAATCTCGCTTTCTTCGCTGATGGGTTCCTTCCTTAAAGATCGGATGCGGGCTTCAGAGTCTGTCATGCGCTTTAATTCGGTCGCGTTTGCCGAAATCAATCTAAGCGCACACATCAACTCTTCTGTCGCTCCATTCGCCGTAAAGCCGATATTACCCAGAGAACCACAATGAACTAGATGTGTAGACACGCCATCCATGGCTTCTGGTAGCTCAAAGCTGATTTTGTTCCAAGGATTCTTGTTCGAGGAATACAACGCACTCGTACCGAAACGCGCAAATGTCTCCGCATCGGAATAATTACCATGGCTGCAAGTCAATTCTTCACCCTCATCATGGCGATCCACGCGTATTAAATATTCGTCTCCGACGAGCTCAACGCACGGTACTGAACTTCTCGTATCGTGTGGAATCAAATGGGCCATCGGAACAAGTGCCCGAAAGGGAACTCCGTTGGCCTGAACTAGAAGAAAAGAATTCGCCCTGACTATCGATAACGCGTCCTCAAAGCTCTCCCTGGTGAAATCTGAAACGGAAAAAATCGTTGGAAACGCCTCCACGGTTCGTATCGCACTCTTCCAGCCTTTCTCGAGCGTCGCGTCGTATTTCTCAAAGACTGCGAGCGCCGAGTGTCCTTCGAGTCTTTGTCGCGCTTGCTTGCTCAACCTCGACGCCGCAGCAGGCGTGTGCGCATAGAGCGACTCTACAAAGGGATGAAATCTCGATGCGTCTCCTTTGCTTCGCTCTTTGATGAGTTGCATCGCCAACGCCCATTCCTCTGCTTCATTTCCCCAGTCAACTGTCAGCGCCTTCTCTCTCGCCACCGTCGCTCGCACATCCTCCGCGCCCCCACCACTCATCTTACCGAAAAATCCCCGACGTCGGCTCGTCGACGACATCTCAGATTCGCTCCCAACGATTTCCGCGTACACCGCATCGCGAACGTTGGTCGACCTTCCGTCTTTCGTGTACCACTCGGCGAGCGCCTCATCCAACCGATTAGGAAAGACGCCTTCTTCGTCACTCAGCTCTGCCGAGACGCCGCTCGCGCGCGCCAACAGAGCGACGGCACCGAGAAACACCACCGAGAAGAGTTGCCGCATCTTTCGCGCCGCGTCCCGTCGCGCCCTGTCCTCGTCTCACCGCTGTCGCGGGCGCGCGCGCGCTCGTTTGACGGAACATTTGCAACGCACTCAAAACTGTTTACTCATACACAAGACGAGTGCAGGCAGTTCAAAATAGATAAATTTTAAATTCGGACAAAAATAGCATATATTACACTTAACAAGAGTATGAACAAAGCGTGCATTCTCAACCACGTGCACGCGTGTCGGTTGCGCTATCCACTTTGGAAAGGCGCGTCGTCGTCGTAGGTCACCAGACCGCCTCGCGCGCTCGATCGACGCCGCTCTCGCGAGATCGCGGGCGGTGCGTGAAGGACGAGGTAGAAACCAACCAACGCGATCCACCATGCGGGCGTCACCCGCGGCGACGACGCCGAGAGCGGGTCCGCTACCGGGTGTCGGACACGTGAGATTTGGTCGAAAGATGCGTCGTCGAACGCCGTTGGGCGCGACGACGACGTCGACGCTCGGAACGTTGTCGCGAGGGCGTTTCGGAGACGACAATGGGCGTATGATGAGGAACGTTTCGCGCGGAGCGGTGTCCACGCCGGACGCGGAAGAGGATGGTGTGGTGGTTTCGTTGGATGCGCTGCGAGAGCGTCTCACCGCAAAGGAGCTGGAATTGAGAAAGATGCTGTCGCCGAGTTCGGGAGCGGCGCCGCGGGCGGCTGAAGTGCGGGCGCTGCGTGGGGAAATTAACGCACTGAAGGGTCAAGTTCGTGAAGCTGAAACGCAAGAACCGACCGAACCGACCGAGGCGAGTCAGAGTCAAACTGCGTCGCCGAGGTTGACGATGGAAGTGGTCAAAGAGGCGGGTTCCTTTGCGCAGGACGACGATGAGGATGATGAGGAAGAGATGATGCGACAGCTGGAACAATTGGAAAGAGAGAAAGAAACCCTCATGTTACTCCGCGCTTTAGAAGAGGAAAACGCTCGGTTGAAACGTGCGCGCGAGCAGAAGCTCGCCGAGAATGTTGCCGAGCAGGAGCTAGCGCAGGCTCAAGTTCACGCCGCCGTTGAACCCATCGCTGCAGAGGAAACAGTCCGTGAACAAGCTCCAAAACAAGTCAACAAGGCTGAATTGAAAACTGAGACCCCGTCACAAGTTCGATCTCCGCAAGACATGGCTGCGGTTCTCGAGCAGAAGCGTGCTGAAGCTCGCGCTCGAGTGCAAGCCGAGGTGAAGGCCAAGATTGAGGCAGCGAGAGCCAAGGCAAAAGCAGACGCGGAAGCAAAGCTAAACGAAATTCACGAAAAATACAGCACTTCTAACGTACCGATTACGTCTCAATCGGAGTCTGATTTCAAACCGAGTTCACCGGCCGAAGCGATTGCTACGTCGGGTAACGATCCCGCGAGTCAAAAACTCAGAGAACTACTTCTTGAGGAGCAAAGGCTTCTCGAGGAGCGCGAAGAGCTCCAGAGGCGAACGAGTCGCGCCGAAGCTAGAGAAAGACAGTTTCAAGAGCAGACTCTGCCGAAAATACTGGAACCTCTAGCTGAGGAGGAACCAGTGATTGATGTTGGCTCACCTGAAGCGTTGACTCTGGAAGCCAACGCAAGTACAAGCAAAAATGAGACCGACGTTGCGGCCGATGTTGAGTTGGAAGAAAAGCTAGCCACTGTGCGTGCCGCTGAAGCCAAGCTTGAGGCAGCTGCTGAAGCTGAGGCCGAGCTCGAGGCTCGAATTCACACTGAGCCTGCTCAACTGGAAGCACAGCAAGAGGAACCACCTGTGCATGAAATGGAAGAAGAACTTGGGGTAGAAAACGATCTCTACGATGAGATGCTGAAAACTTACCGGGAAGCTGAGAAAATCGCAGCATTGTCTCCAGAAACGGCAGGAATGTGGGAGCAAGCTGTCAACGCCGCCTCGGGAAAACTCTCATCGTTCAGTAGTCTATTGGATGTGAAGTGTCCGGCGGACCAGTCGCTTTGGAGCTTGACACCGGAAGTCCCCATACCAGGCAAGCAGCTAGTGGTCACGTACAATCCGACAAACCGAGTCCTTCAGGGATCTAAAAATGTCACAATGCACTACGGTGTGAACTCTTGGAACGACTCTCAGCAAATCTGTATGTCGGCAAAAACTGATGGTACTTTCATGGTCACAGTTGATGTTCCGACCAGTGCGATCGTAATGGACTTTGTCTTCAGTGATGGAGACGTTTATGACAACGCGGATAAGCTTGATTTCCACGCACCAGTCGCCAATGCGCACAAAAAGTTTGAAATTTTGCGAATGAGCTCAGCATTACAAACGTTCCAAGATCTTACTACTGAAATGCTCGCGAAGGTAGAGGCTGAGCGGGTTAAAAAGGAAAAGCGCTCGCAAGCCAAGGCGGAGGCGAAAGCCAAAGCTCACGAAGTGACTCTTAAACAACGCGAGCATGTGTTGTACACGGTACCTGCGCAGCCAAAAGCTGGTGAAAGTGTCAAACTGTACTATAATCCGAACAACACCTCGTTGTCTGGCTCAAAATCTATCTACGTCATTGGAGGTTGGAACAGGTGGTCTCACGAGAAAACTTTCAAGCTCCCCATGTCGCAGGTAGTCATCAATGGTGAAACACGCATGGAGGTCGAAATGAATGTGCCCGCTGATGCTTTCATGATGGACTTTGTGTTTTCGAATGGATCCGACGCATCAGCTCAATTTGACAACAGAAACAACATGGACTATCATGTCGCTGTCGTTGGTGGTGTCGATGTAACGGGTGCGCCCGCCAAGGAGAAGCCACTGCACGTTGTTAGCGTGAGCGTTGAAATGGCGCCTATCGCGAAAGTTGGCGGGCTTGGGGATGTCGTCACTTCTCTCGGTTTGGCTGTGCAAGCAGAGGGGCATCAGGTTGAGGTCGTTCTTCCAAAGTACGACGTGTTAAAGTACGATCTAATCAAAGATTTCAAGGAAGAAGAAGGATTTCATTGGGGTGGGTGCTATAACCACGTCTTCAGTGGTACTGTGGAAGGTTGCAAGACTTACTTCATCGACCCTGAAAACGGAATGTTCAATGTCGGTATGATCTACGGTACTGACTACTTGGAAATCCCATTGACCGATGCGGAGAGATTCGGGTACTTTAGTCGCGCGGCGCTCGAATGGATGCTTCAGAGTGGTAGACAGCCAGACATCATTCATTGTCACGATTGGCAAACTGCTCCGGTCGCGAAATGCTACTGGGAAGACTATCACAACTATGGCCTGAGCAATCCGAGAATTGTCTTCACGATTCACAATCTTGACTTTGGTCAAGACCTGATTCGCGAGGCTATGGACTATAGCCAAATTGGCACAACTGTCTCAAGATCGTACGCCCAAGAAATTTCGGGACACGGTTCAATCTCGCATCAGCTAGCAAAGTTCCACGGTGTTGTGAACGGGATCGATCCAGACATCTGGGACCCGTTGGATGACAAATATTTACCCGTCTCTTTTGACATGTCGAGCGTAGCTGAGGGCAAAGCAGCTTGCCGTCGAGCGCTGTGTGAACGAAGCAACATTTCAAATAAGTCTGAAGTGCCTCTCATTGGTGTCGTCACCCGTTTGACTCACCAGAAGGGTATTCATCTCATCAAACATGCCATCTACAAGGCGCTCGAACGGGGCTGCCAGGTTGTGCTTCTTGGAAGTGCGCCAGACCCGAATATTCAGCGCGAATTCGAGGACATAGCAAATGGTTTGAAGCAAAATCATTTCAACGACGCAGCTTTGCACCTCTACTTCGACGAGCCGTTGTCACACTTGATCTACGCTGGCGCAGATATGTTGCTGGTTCCATCCATGTTTGAGCCGTGCGGGTTATCTCAATTGATCGCCATGCGCTACGGTACGGTACCCGTCGTTCGAAGAACGGGTGGATTGGCCGACACTGTCTATGACTACGATCACGACCACGCCAAGGCTAAATGGGAAGGGATGGTACCGAATGGCTTCCAATTCGACGGTACAGAAGCTCATGACATCGATTACGCCTTGAACCGCGCCATCGACCTCTTCTACAATGACAGGGAAAAGTTCACGCAGTTGCAAGCCAACTGTATGTCATGTGACTTCTCGTGGAACAGGCCCGCGATGGATTACATAGAGCTCTATCACGCAGCAAGAAAGTAAAACGATGAACTCTAGGAACTCATGTTTCATGTTGTTACAATAGAAGTTTCGCTTAACGCACACTCAGCCCCTACGAAGTTCACAACCAAACGCTGTCCCTTCGCATACGTCACACTGCGGCCCATCTTCGTTGACGTGCGCCAGGCAGTGTCTCAATCTAGAATCCATCACCTCAGCCATGAGCGGGTGCAAACCAATTGGCGCCGACACGAGGTACTTTATACCAGGGTGCGCCTCTGCAGCCTCCGACGCCAACGCCGGTATATCTTCTTGTACATGACGGCCTGGAGATAAGAAAAATGGCGCCACAACCACCGTGGAGGCTCCTCGCTCCACACATCGCGCGAACGCCTCAGCTATGCTCGGCTCAGCAAGCTCCATGTGCGCCGCCTCGACCACCTCCCGTCCCGTCGCGCTCGCGTACAAGCTCGCGAATCGCTCCAGCTGCTCATTCGACGCCGACCGACGCGAACCATGGTCAACAAGTACTACCCCAATGATCTCCTCTCCACCGCCGGCCGCGTTCGTCGCCGTGCGCGCGCTCAGGTGTCTACTCTTTTGCAACCTTCGCTCACCGCTGGCGTCTCTACGAAGCCGCTGCACCGGCCGAGCCGCGCTCCAAGACGCGAGTTTCGTCGACATGCGGCGCCTTCGGGTGTATCCGTGCGACTTTGAGCGCAATTCTGTGGACGCGCGAGCGTCGCGCGCGGGCGGCGTCGAAGACTGCAGTCATGAGTGGAACAGCAGGAGACTTCTGGTTCACTCACTGTCACTCCCCGGCCGCGAAGGTGAGGCACGAACCGAGTCAACAAAGAGCTAAAAACCGCAAAGCGCTACGAAGATCAAGTCACAGCAACTCTCAAAAGGTTGAGCGCTTGAAACAACGCCTAAGCATTGTCAAACATCGCACCGAAGAGATGATTTCGAAGCACTACGTAGGAAGGCTTGTGAATATCATCGGTCAAGTAAACACGACTTTGGAGCATAAGAGCTCATAGAATTGGCCAACATACAACACTAGCACTATTTGTAGTCGATCGATTTATTGAATAGGAGACAAACCAACCGGTTTCATCAATTGTGTATCGAACATTTGTACCATGGGGGCGATTTCATTGATGCACGCACGCCACTCTTTGGCCGTGCGCGCAGCTTCTCTTACACGAATATGATCCTGAAACGTGTCGTATCGCCACAGCTCCACAAACTGGTTCAATTTGCCGACATCGCTAAAACCCATCCACACTAAACTCGACTTTTTCTCCGCATCGCTCGCCATTTTCGAAGGCAAGCCTTGAGACATGAGGTCGACGAGCTTGGGAATCGGATTATAACCGAGCTCGAGTTGATAGCGTCGCATTTCAAAGATACCCGGCTTCCCCTTACCTTCTTCTTCGAGTGCGCGGCGAACCATATCATTCACTCCTAATCCTGCAGCTTTCGTCGCTGCCGAAGCCTCCAAAAATATCTCTGACTGTTGCGTTTGCACCAACCGCTTGGACTCTGATAAAAAGTTTCTCCACCTTGCGTCGCCCCCCATGCGTCGACGAACCTCGTCTCTTTCGTCGTAATTTTCGTATCGGTACAGGTGCGTCACTCGGTTCACGTCACCGCCGGTTTCCGTGACGAAGAAAGCCAGAAATCCGGGGTTCAGCTCCTTTCGCACCCCTCGAGTTTCGTTGCAAAGCGTCAAGTATTCATCCAACGACGACGGGTCGACATCGTACGTTCGAAACTCGTAAATTCCCGGCGTCGACGGAGCGGAGACGGAGGAGAACGAACGCATCGGTGTCGCGAATATTTGCCGGTAGTTCCTAACCATCTGACGGAGGTGCGTGGGCATCATCGCGTAAGATGCGTGTCGGTTATGACGTCAGCCCCGCTGGCGAAGGGTGACTTTTTTCGTCTCTCCGGACGAGAAGGTTTGGAATCTTTAGACAACGAGGGCCGGGCGAGGGTGGGCGGGGGCGCGAGATGCGTCCAAACTGCGAATCATTAATGAAACAAGCTTTTCCTACGGCTAAAGATTTTTTTCTACTTTTTTTCAAACTGTACAATTCCAATTTCGCTTGCTCTTCTTTTTGACGTCGCCGAGACAGTTGACGCCCGCTCCACTGTCACATGACATTTTTTTACACCTTTCGCACACGAATGCGCGAAAACCCTCACGAATGAGGGTATAACAGTTTCCTTCTTTTATACGGTGGTTGATTTAAGGGTAGGACATTCCTTAATCTTGGCCATCTCACCACGTGGTTGGCACGTCTGTTGGCGAAGGCGTAGCCACAGCCTCCTTTGATGCTTGCGCTTGAGCGCGCTTAGCCTCGATTTCAGCCTTGTAAGCCTTCTTTTTCGCTGAAATCTCCTCATCGCGTTCGCGTTTACGCTTCAATTCCTGCTGTTTCCTCGCTTCACGTTCTTCCATGAGTCGTTGGATGCGCTTTTCCTTTTCCTCCTTCTCCCGGAGCCTCTTCCTCTCTCTTTCCTCTTGAGCCTGCTGTCGAAGTGGGTCACCCGATTGAGACGCACCGAGCTGCGCAGCTTCGGCTACATCGATCACCATTGATCCAGGACGAGAAGTATCGCCCATTCTCGAGCGGGAACCGAACGAGCTCGCTCTTCCGGTGTCGCGCAAGAAGGAGGCACTTTTGCTTGTCGGTTTTCGAGACGGCGCAAAAATTGAGCTCGTCTGCGATCTTGACGCCGCAAATTCCATCGCCCTCGACTTGATGTCAACGCCAGATGTGCCACTGCGCGCCATACCCGGCTTCTTCTTCGGTTGCCTCCTCTCTCTCAACGTAAAGTGACCATGCTCCGTCTTCGGAATCTCCGTCTGCGTCAGGTAAATTTCTTCCTTTGGTCTGTAAGACTTGGTCGTTTCAGGTCGTTCGGCCAGCGCCTCGCGGATGGATTTGACCGCCGCGGACACCTGCGTCGTTTTTAAAGCCCCGCATTGGCGTTTCACTCGGTCAGTTTGCGTTCAGACATAAATAAAGGCTCGGAAGAGGCCCCTAGGGTTGTGGTGCCCAGTCACACGTGGGTGCGTGTTCGAAATTAAAGCCGAATCGCGCTGAATTCTCCCTCGTCGCAACGCGCGTGAACGTCTGACGTACCGCGGGAACGCTGGAATCTAATCCAGACAAATCGAAGATCCATTCGTCGCTCGTCACCGCGCTCGAAAGCGCGCGAACCCACTCGTCCGCGTCCTCGGAACCCACGGACCGCGCCAACTCGCGCGCGAAATTCGCACCACGTCGCGACGCGAAAAGCGCGGCGCCGATCGCGCCGCGACGCGCGAACGGGGTCATAATGGCGAAACGATTCTTGATCCCTTCGACCAGGTCCTCGTCGTACGCTGAGGCGCATCGCATCGCGCCCCAGGGCTCGGCGAGCGCGCGTTCCATTTCGCGCGCGTCCAACGTCGTCGCCACGTTGGGTCCCGCGGTTGCCGTCGCCGCGGCGCTCGTCGTCTTCGTCATCTCGGCGGAGAAGAAAAAAGGAGAGACAGAGATTAAGTCCCGCCGCTCGTGGCTCGAGTTGGGCGTGCGGACTGACTCCTCGCAGCGCGCGCGAGGTAGTGCCGTTCGGTGCGTCGTCTCTCGCGCCGACGGGTTGGAACCGAGCCGAGGTCTCGAAGCACACAACGTTTTGGCTCTTTTTAGACCATTTAGAAGAAAAACACCCAACTTAGGCTAAATCAAACGCGTCCTATCTCATACTTCATGTGACAGAAGACTGTTCAAATGTCCGAATGTCGGTACGTCGAAGAAGCGTTCAACACGATCCGCTGCTCGCGGTCAACACCCCACAATCGGCCCGCTCGATATGCCGAAGCACGGAGACAACAAGCACGGACACAAACACAAAGATGACGTGGAGGAACCGCTGCTGCTACAGCGTACGGGCGCTACGGTGTCCACAGCAGCGAATGCGTCGTTGAACTATCGACTGTTGCACAATCCAAAATTTCGAGCGCTGTTGGTGCAGAGCGTACGTGTTCTAGACGCGCGCTGATTGATCCGCCTCGTTGTTGTTTGCGCGCGGCGCGCGTGCAGCGAGATGTATTCGTTATCGACGACGCGTTTATCGTCTTCTTTGTCGTCGTTCGCGAATGAGCACTGACGTCGTTATGGTTTGTTTTTACGTCGCGTGCAGATTTTGTCCTTGACGACATTTGCGTTCATGTCCAGGCAAACTGAAGGGTTCGCCGGTCCGGAGCTCGAGACACTCAATGATTGCGGAGGCGAAGGATGTGGATTTACGAAGTTTTACCAATTTAAGGGGATTGTTGGCGTGTATGCCGGGTTTTGGGGATTCACAATCATCTTGGCGGGTTTGTATTTCATTCGCAAAGCGCCGCCGCCGGCGACTGAGTTTACGGTGTACTTTTTATTCACAGCGGCGATGATCACGTTTTTGGTCATGTCTACCTTAGAATGCACGTCTGTCGTATTGGATGCGTCGCTGACCGTCTGTAAGAGAGCAGATTACGCCTTTGCGTCGCTAATCTTTGCAACGGCGACCATTGCGTTGAATTTGATAACTCTGGGTTTCGTTTGGCGTCAATGGCGTGAATTGCACTTCGTCGGAGCGCCAGCGGCGCTGCGACCGGGAATTAGAGCGTTCGGCGCTAGTCCGAGCTTCGAGGTAGACGAAGAAAAGTGAGCGCGTGCACTTGTAGTCGGAATAGAATGTAACAAACTTGAAAAATTTTCATCGCTGCTTTGTCCATGTTTACAAAGGGCTTCGAAAAAAAGATTCATCTCACTGACGCGTTACGCAGTCGAATGCCTACGTGTCTACTTGGTAGCCTTTTGCTTGGCGGCCCATCGGTCAATCCATTCTTGCGCCTCAGCGGCAAGATCCTTGTTGGCCGATGCCGTGTCCTTCCAGTTGTCGATCCACTTTTGCGCTTCAGCCGCATTCGCATCCGCGTTGCTAGAAGCGGCCGGAGCCGCAGCCTTGGCCGGAGCCGCAGCCGGAACCTTCGCACCACCGCTCTTCCAGTTGTCGATCCACTTTTGAGCGTCCGCGGCGTTCGCATCCGCGTTGCTAGCAGTGGCCGGGGCGGCAGCCTTCTTCGCCATCGCTGGCTTTGCTGCCGGCTTTGCTGCCGGCGCGGCGGCCGGCTTGGCGGCCGGCTTGGCGACCGGCTTAGCGACCGGCTTAGCGACCGGCTTGGTAGCACCAGCCATGTTCGCTTCAGCGACTTTCCTTGCCTTCTCGCGATCAGCCGCGGCGGCAGCGAGTTGAGTAGCCTTAGCCTTGTCAGCCTTAGCCTTGGCGGCCTTAGCGGCGGCAGCCGCTTCGTTGTTGAGAGCGCTCAGAATATCAGCCTCAGAGCTGGAAGCAACCGCAACTGGGGCGTCCTCGATGGCGACGACAACAGCCTCGGATTCCTCGTTGTAGATGGCCGGGGGAGGAGAGTTGTCAATCTGTTCGAGGAACGTCGCTCGATCTTCGGGCGAGAGCTTGGAGAGGATCGTCTTCTCGCGGTTAGCTTGGGCGTTGAGTTGACGCGGAGAGCCGGCTTCGAGAGCGGCGATGGCGGCATCAACTTCGGCAACAACAGCCTTGATGGCGGAGGAAGAGTTGCTCTTCGCCGGAGAGACATCCTCAACGACTTGAGCGACAGCCTTCTTCGCCGCACCAAAGGAAAACGGAGACTTGAAGTCGGGCTTCGCCGGCGCCTTAGCAACCGGTTGCGGCTTTGCCGGGACCGGAGTCGCCTTCTTCGCGGCAAACATCGGCTTGCGCGCCGGCTTGACCGGCTCGTCTTCAACCTCTTCCTCTTCAACAACCGGGGTCTTCTTCGCACCGAAGGAGAACATCGGCTTTCTAGCCACCGGCTTGACTGGCTCTTCTTCAACCGGTTCGGGAATAGACACCTTCTTCTTCATCGTGAACATCGGCTTCTTGGCCGCCGGCTTCGGGGCCGGAGTCGCGACCGGCTTCGGTTGCACTTGGACCTTCTTCTTCAACGTGAACATCGGCTTCTTGGCCACCGGCTTGACCGGCTCTTCAATCGGCGCCGGTTCAGCCTTCTTGGCACCAAAGGAGAAGAGCGGCTTCTTGGCCGGCGGCGGCGGCGGCGGCGGCGGAGCCACCTCCTTCTTGGCACCAAAGGAGAAGAGCGGCTTCTTGGCCGGCGGCGGCGGCGGCGGCGGCGGAGCCACCTCCTTCTTGGCACCGAAGGAGAAGAGCGGCTTCTTGGCCGGCGGCGGCGGCGGCGGCGGCGGAGCCACCTCCTTCTTGGCACCGAAGGAGAAGAGCGGCTTCTTGGCCGGCGGCGGCGGTGGCGGCGGGGTCGCCTTCTTGGCAAATCTAGTTTGCTTCTTCACCGGCGCGACTTCCTCTTCGTCGTCGTCGTCCGACTTCTTGCCTCCCGCGTTCAAGCCAATCGCAACGACACCCGCGGCACCCGCGGCACCGATGAAGGTGGTGCCGAAATCGGCATCACCACCCGACTCACCGCCAGACTTGGCCTTGCGAGCGTCAGTCAACGCCTTTTGCTTTTCAGCTTGTTCAGCCTTCAACTGCGCGCGAGCCTCCGCGGCAGCCTTCTTGGCAGCCTCACGCTCCGCCTTTTGCTCAGCGATGCGAGCCTCAGCCTCGGCGCGATCAACAACCGCAACCTTGACAACCTTGGGCGCCGGAGCCGTCTTCGGAGCTCTCGGAACGACAACCTTTTCCTTCTTTGGCTTGGTCGCCGTCGGGGCCTTCTTCGCCGCCTCGCGCTCCGCGAGCACCGCCGTCGCCTCCTTCGTCGTACCGTCGACAGTCCCCACGCTCGCGCCTTCCGCTTGCATGGAAGCTAAGTAATCGGCATACGCATCCGCGCGCGCCGCATCCGCACCGCTGAGCGTCACGCACACCGCAGCCGCGGCGGCGGCCGCGGCGCGCGCCGCCGTCGCCTCCTCGCCCGCGTCCTCGCCCTTCGCCGCCGCCCGAACCGTCGTCGTCGCTCTCGCCGCGCTTCTTCGCGCCACGCGTCGAGCGCCCGCAACCTATAGACGTAACGCGTAAAACCTTTCGTCAGTCACCCGCTTCCGTACCGCTCAAAAGTACCGAGGAGCGAGCGGCGAGAGAGACCCGACCCTCGCGATATCCGCGCGCCGAGCATCCTCATCCTCATCATTATCCATCACTCTCTCTCACTATTTACCCATACACTATGTATGCTTACAAAGAAAATCCCTCAGCGCCCTCCCGCGGGTCTCCCCCGTCCCCATCGTCCCCATCGTCGTCGAGTTCACTCTCGGTTCGGTTCGGTTCGGTTCGGTAAGTGACCGACGGAAACGCGGACGGATCCGATCGAGACCCGTCGTCCCTCTCCCGCCGCCGACCCACCACCGCCGCCGCCGCCGCCGCTCGAAGACGACGCGAAGGACGTCAGAGCGCACACACCGAAACGAAACCAAACGAAAAGCGCGTCGTCGCGTCGTCGTCGTCGTCCTCGCGCGCGCTCATCCGCGGACGAGACCGCCGAGACCGTCGAGAGTCGAGAGTCGCCTGATGCATCGCGACGTACCTTACACGCCGGTACCCGCACCGTCGTCGTCGTCGTCGTCGTCGTTGACATCCCCATCATCCCCATCGTCGGTATCGGTATCCAAACAGTGACGACACCCGACGATGGACCGATCGATCGGTGATGGCGAGTGTCGAGTTGTTCGAGGAGGGCGGGCGAGGCGGGTGAAGAAAGAATGAAAAAACCCTCCATGGATCGTGGGATTTCGGATCGTGGGGATTCGGGTCGTTCGATCGTGGGTGAAGTGATTCAACAATCGACGGTTCGCGACCCGTGGGGAACGCGCGCTTCCTTCGTGTTTTCATTTCATTTTTCATTTCGTGTGGTGCGACCGGGCGACCGATGGACCGACCGATCGATGGCGATCCGAGCGAAAACGACGAGAGAGACGAGAAAAATGGTAACTCACTCAAACCCGGGTCTCCATCGGTCGGTCGGCGAACGGACCCGCGCTGGGTCTGTCGCTGGCGCCCGTTCGGGGCGAGACCCGTTCGGGAGAGGACGACGCGACGCGCGGTGATGCAGGGCGACGCCGTGAGCGGTGGGGCGATGCGTCGCGATGTCGGCGAAGGGTCGGTGTCGGCGTCGGCGTCGGCGTCGACGCATCGAAGACACGAGAGCGGTGGGGCGTGGGTGATGGATTCAAAGGAAAACTTGGAGAGGGAAGCGGCGAGGGAAGCGGCGGCGGCGGCGGGCGCGGGCGCGGGCGCGGGCGCGGGCGCGGATGCGATCGCGGATGCGATCGCGTCGTCGTCTGTGACGTCGTGGATGTCGAATGGGAACGGGACGTCGTTCCTGAGGAACGCGACGGCGCGCGCGGCGCAACCGGCGATGAACGACTACGACGAAGACGAGGACGAAACTCGAGGAGGACCGGGCGGTTCGGCGGTTTCGTCGCCGGGTAAGAATGGAGGGTTTGGGAGCTGGGGCGCGGTGAAGGCCTCCCCTGGGGGCACCACCGGGGTTTTGTTGGCGTATTACGAGTCGTTGGAACGGTTCGACGAGTGGGTCGCCGTTTCAAACTTGTGGGAGCGTCGGGAGAACGCCGGGGTGAGCGATTACCTCTGCGCCCGGTTGTACCGGGAGACGAGCGATGAGCGAATGGAGAGATACTTGAGCCAAATCGTGACGATGTGGATTCAGCGGGCGGAGGCGCACGAGGGAGAGCAGGAGCAGGCGGCGGGTTTCGAGCGCATGCTCATCATGGTTTGCAGACGGTCGTTGCGGCTGGCGACAAAGATTTGTTGGTTGCTCGCGGCGGCGGTCGGTGACAGTAAAGAACCTCAGGCGTTGATGGCGTTTAGGGATCGGTGCGCGAGCGAGACGGTGAAGAATGGAACCTGGCCCGCGCCTTTTCAGGAGCGCGCGCAGTCGAGAGCCGAGGCGTCGCTCTCGCCCTCGAGCTCGTCTCGGGATCGAAGTCCGCCTCGATCGGGTTCGACGGCTGAACCCGTCACGCCCCCGAGGCGGGTTTTCGGTATGGTTAGGTCCCCTTCCAGAAGGACGAGCGAAGAAAAGAATCGACCAGATTCTCTGGGATCTGGTTCTGGAGGTTTTCTCGCCGGTATGTCTCGCGCGCTCTCGTTTGGTAACTCAAAAAAGGAAGGGAGCAAACACAGAGAAAACGGCAAGTCGCCGAGCAAACACAGAGACAACGCGTCGCGTCCGCAGGGTGGTCTCTCCTCTCTTTTTGGCGTATGTGGCAACAAAGACCTCCCGTTCGAAGACGGAGCAAAGGCGCTCAATTTGAGAAGGAAGACATTCGAGGCGACGATGAAACTCACGGATGACTTGTGCGAGCTCTCCTTGTCGCTCTCCAAGGTTTTCCCGTTGGAAAACCGTCAATCGATCCTTCGCCAAGAGCTCTCGCGCATGAACAAACGTTTTCGACACACGGAAAAGGGGACCGGCGTGCTCTTTCCCATGGGTCACGGCGAGTTGGAGCGAGTGATTCGCATTCCTTGGGAGGAAGCCGTGCTCTTGAACAGTCGAGAGAAGGCTCCGTACCTCGTCTGTCTCGAGGTCGTGAACTCGAACCCGACTGAAGAAGAGATTAAAAACGCCGAGGATTCATCCAACCACGCACCAGTTGATGATTTCTACCCGTTAAACGATGATTTCATGCTCGACTCGAGGGATAGAATTAGACGATCGCTCGACAAGTCGCTCCAGGAGCTCAGATTGCAGGGAGGATCGGGCGATTCCTTCAGCACCGACGACGAATCTTCGGATGAAAAGCTCGTGACCGTGGCGATTCAGGTCGATGAAACTACTCGCGAGGTCGAGCTTCAGGTTTTCGCGCTGAGAGACGAGATGGAGCGAGGTCCGCGGTCGCCACACCAGCGTAAACCGTCGGACATCGCACTCATCGAAATGGCGGCTCAGGTGAACCGCAAGATTTACGAGCAAGATAAGGATGCGTTCAACGTTGACGCACTACCGATCGCAAGCGGTGTAGGGGCGACGATGACCTCTTCGCCTCACAAGCGCAGCGCGGGAGGTCTCGGTGAGCTCTGGGCTGACAAGCGCGAGCGCATTCGACGTTCGTCGCCTTATGGCAGCTTGCCGGGATGGGGCTTGAAACCTATCATCATCAAAGCTGGTGATAACTGTAGACAAGAACTGCTCGCGTTGCAGCTGGTTCGTACGTTTGCCGAGATTTATCGCAACGCTGGAGTGCGCTGCTGGATCAGAGACTTTGACATTCTGACCACAGATACTCACTCTGCGCTCATCGAGGCGGTGACGGATGCGCCGAGCGTGCACGCTCTGAAATCTCGCTTACCGCGCGGTACATCGCTCAGAGATCACTTTGAGCGCAAGTTTGGCGTCAATACGCCAGAGTTCCGCAAGGCTCAAAACAACTTTGTCGAGTCACTCGCCGGTTACTCCATTTTGACGTATCTGTTACAAGTCAAGGATCGTCACAATGGTAACATTTTGTTGCACGACGACGGACACCTCATTCACATAGACTTCAACTTTATGCTCTCCACCTCACCCGGTGGCATCAACTTTGAGTCTAGTCCTTTCAAACTCACAAAGGAGTACCTCGAAGTCATGGATAGCGATGCCGAAGGCACCCGATCGGATGCCTTTGACGCGTACAAGGCGCTCTGCATCCAAGGCTATCTCGCCGTCAGGGAGCACGCCGAACGCATTGTTCTACTCGTGCAGATGATGGGTGCGAGCGGTTGTCCGTGCTTCACAGCTGGACCAAAGGTGATCAAGAACCTCCGTCGACGGTTCAACTTGCACATGAGCGAAGAACAGTGCGTGGAAGCTGTTTTGGGTATGATTTCTGATTCCATCGACGCGTGGAGCACGAGACAGTACGACTTTTACCAGCGCGTGCTCAATGGCATCTTGTGATCAACTGGATCGCCTTCATTGTCTCTAGAAACCAAAACAAACAAACCATTTATAGTGTACAGTACTTTGTAACATATTCAACTTCGATCGCGTTTTCAACCGCGCTCAAAATAGTTTCCATCATCCCCTTTTTGCAGCTCGCCATCGCTGCGCCATTCTGTGCCTCTTAGTCCTCAGCGCACATGGTTCAACTGGCGTTCATCGCCGCCCCTCTTGGCGCCGCCGCGGCCGTCGTCGTCACAACCAAGGCTGTCCTAGGATCACGTTCCACAGCCGCTGAAGTTAGACGCGGCGTCGTCGAAGAGAACGAGGTTTCTTTCGCGTGCGAACGAGTATGCGCCAGCGATCGGCTCATGGCGAAACTCGGTGGTTTAGGAAAGGTACGTGCTTCGCGCGATACGGTTCGAGATTTGAACGCGCGGTGAACGCGCGATAACGAACGATGGGATCGCGCGTCGGAGAAACCGCGCGCTTTCTCTCCATCTTAAGACGCGTATCGACGTTGTTGCTCAACTGAAGTGGCTGATTATTTTGAACCGTTTGTCGTTTGACTGAACGCTGACTGAACGCTAAACCGAAAATTAAACAGGCGGAAATGCCGCACACGTGCGTGACGGTTTGTGGAATGTCTGGTACGGATGCGTGCGTGGACGCGTGCACGCGCGTGGCGTGCACGGCGCAACACTCTGTTCCAGGGTGGAATGAGCGGTGTGTCAAGCGCTGCACGGCTGAGTGCTTGCGGGGGCGAACGGCGACGCCTTAATTGGCTGTGCTTGGCGTGACTGATTTATGAAAAACTACCGCGGAAAGGTGACGCGTGCGTGAGCGCTTAGCGCGACGAATGAAAGCCGTTGTACACAATATAGAGTTTGTGAAGGAGAGAAACTGAGTTACTAGACTATTACAAAGCGTCGAGCATTTGAGATGGTGCCTCACCCTCGTAAAAGTCCTCGGGTTTCACCGCGTGAAGTTTTAGCATCGCTTCCTCCACGTCCATCGTTTCACCGACGAGCACGAGCGAGTGCAACGGCCCGCCCATGTCCACTCGGCACATTTCGCCGAGCGTGCACGCTCTAATCTTCTCGTCGTCGTGTCCCACCCGGGCAACCGCGACACACATCGAATCCGCGCTATAAACACCTTCACCACGAGTCTCTTCCACCTCCAACATCTGTTTCGCCGCCGTCGCCGCCGTCATAAACCTCGGAGGCTCGTATTCCTCGATACCTTTGCACAGTGCGCGCACCGTCGGTTCCTTCACCCGAATATCCAACAAACACAACGTGTGCGCTCCGACTCGCGCGTTCTCCTTAATCTTATCGTAAAAGCTATCCGGTCTCCACGTTTCCGTGAAAAAACAGATGGACACGGCAACTCCAAAGTTGTACAGCGCCAATCCCGTTCCAGCCACCGCGTTCATGATGCTCGCGTTGTACACGTTTTTCACTCGCACCCCGCGTTCCACCGCTCTCAGCACCAAATCCGAGTGCGTCGTCGCCGCGAACGCGTCTCCGACAACCAAAAACGCCACATCACCCTCAGTCGCCTCATCCAGGACCCCTTCGACGCCTTGTTCGACGAAATTTCGGTCACACACCGTCACCTCTTTCCCGTAGAGTTCACCCAGTCGCGCCGCATCGGCGCCGAGGACCGAGGTGTAGGCCTCGAGGTACACCTTGGAGCAGCGCTTGATGGCATCCAGACCGTTGAGAGTGACGTCACGCTCGTCTCCGAGACCGAGTCCGATGACGTAGAGCATGTCGCGAGGCGTCGGCGGGCGCGGAAAGCCGCGTGCGCGCGTGTGACGGCGGCTTCCCGTGAGAGTTTCACTATCCGTCCGAACGTAATATTATGGATGGATTTGACCCATGTATACGATCACGTGAAAGTACCCGAAACACGCGACGCGACGCGACGCGTTCGATGCCACATCGCGCGACGCGTTCGAGACGATGCGCGTCTCCACGGCGACGTCGACGTCGGCGCCGCTCCCGCGCGTCTTCTCAAACGCGCGCGCGGGGGACGGGTGGCGCAGAGGCGTCGCAACGCGGACGATTCGCGCGAGCGTTGCTTTGAAAGATGGAGACGTGGACGAGGTCTCGGACGCCGATTGGGAGGACGAGAAACGGCGAGAGGCATCGCGCGGTGGTGCGTCGTGCGCGTCGAGACGCTCGGCGTTGACTGGGGCGCTGGCGACAGCGTGCGCGGCGGTCATGGGGACGGGAAGAGGGGCAGAGTGGGCCGAGGCGAGCGGTTTAGGCGAGGAGTCCGAGTCGCTGAGCATGACAGGAGCACCGGATTACGCGCTTACGGGGCCGTATCGCGTGCGCGTGCTCCCGCAACTGGAGCATACGTGTTCAAAATGCTTTCCGGCGTGCACAGGATTGAGTTGTCTGAGCCGGATCAAGGTGTACGTGCCGAGAGTGGATGTGTCGCCGGATGCGTTGTTTCCCGTTCGGACGATGCAAGGAGGAGTTGGAAAAGACGGGTCGAACGTCTACGGCGCGAGTGAAGCGCCGTATCCGGTGGCCATTATAACACCTGGGTTTTTAATCGATGGAGATTCGTACGCGTCGATCGCGCGCAGGTTGTGTTCGTGGGGATATGTCGTCGTAGCGTACACAAAGACAGAATCTGTGGCGGGCGGTACGCTCGATGACGAAGTGAGCACAGCCATTTTGGACGATCTGATTTCTTGGGTCGGGTCGGACGTCTTAATTTCTCCGTACGCGGACGCGAACCAGGTGTATCTCATCGGACATAGTCGAGGTGGGAAGATTTCCATGCTTCAGGCGACGAGGGACGAACGCGTCAAGGCGGTGTGTCTGCTCGATCCTGTGGATAACACCATCTACGCCCCGCTCGGTGTGGGTTATCCGAGCGCTTTAGCCGCGATGAAATTAAATCCATCCAACGTCCCGCCGGTGGCGGTGATCGGGAGCGAAAACGGAGGTGAGTGCGCGCCAAGTGGATCAAACTATGTCGAATTTTTCGATGCGTCGCCTCGCGGTCTCGTCGCCGAGGGTCACCTCCCCTGGGGTCTCTCGTGCGGTGCGGGACACTTTGACTTCATCGATGAGGCTACTTTTGTTCAAAAAGTCATCTGTCCCGACGGCACCGTCGACGCATCCGTCACTAGAGATCTCAGCGCCGCCATAGTTGTGGCACACGGGGAGAGAGTCTTTCGTCCGGCGGTGGATGGCGACGATGCCGTTCTCAATCGCACTCTCACGTCGCTTCGTTCGCAATGGATCGACCGTGGGCTAGACTATTCATCTGTCGTCCCCCTTCAATCGTGATATAATATCTATAGTTAGTCATAAGCACGCACATTTGTTCGCGTCGTGTATCAAACCGACTGCAATGACAACCAACAGCTCTAATTAATCTCCACTTCACTCTTCACCGCGTCGATATCGCGCGCGCGAGGGTCACTCGTGAAAATGCCCGGCGCGAACGACGACGTCGCCGCGTACTACAGGCTCGCCGCCGTCGCCGCGCTCGCGCTCGCGGCGACGTCTGCGCGCGAAGAGTGGGAGGTCGTTACCTCAACCTTTCGACTCCAACTCAGAGCCATCACGCGAGAGTTTGTCTCAGAGCTCGGAACGATTCGTCACGCGGCGCGGAGTCGATTGATAGCGATCGTTGGATGCTCGCTGGCGGCGTGCGCGGCGACCAAGCCGAGCGAGACGAGCTTTGATGGTTGGTTTAGAAAGTTTTCGGGAAGGCTTTCGCGAGCCGAGTCGGGCGAGTCGACGAGCGGCGCATCCGCGGGTGGCGTCGTGGGTAAAGTTCGCGAAGCGTACGAGGTGTACGCGCGTACTTTACTGCAGTCTATCGGCGTGTCGTCGTCTGGTGTGGCATCGATGGCGTTTTGGCGAGAGAAGATTAGCGGAGGAGGCGGCTCTTCCAAGCGCGAACAGAAGGATTGGATGATTGCGCGAAGCGTAGTTCTCGGGAAAAAAGTAGCCTTCGTAGGCGTGGCGGGTTTCTGGTGGGGACCGTTTCCAACGCTGGCATACGCGAAGGAGGCGGCGAGCTCGTTGGCGGACGCAAAGGATCAGATTCAAGACTTGTATGAAAATGCAAAAGCGGCTCGATGATACTTTTAATTGTTACACGTACCGGTAGATCAAACAATATACAGCGCTCACTCAATGTGCTTTGCGTCTTGCTTCAAGTTGTAAGCCTTATAAGCACCACCCGGGGCGCTCTTCGTCGCGCCGAAGAGCGGCAGTCCCGGCAGGGCAAAGGCGGCGATGGCGGAACCGATACCTCCAAGACCTTTCGGTTCCTCTGCCTCTCCGTATGAAGCGCTCTCAGTTTGATCGCCGTCTCCAATCAGGTAGTTGAATTCGTCAAGAAAAGATGTCATGACGCGACCTTCTCCTGGAATCTCTTGCTTAGCCGCGCCCGAAGACACGGCAAACGATCGGCGAACAACCACGCGTGTTCCAGTCGCTTCTTGTTCGACTTCAATTAAGAGCGCTCCAGCTTCTCGCAAACCCTCATCGATGCTGTACCGCATGAACGCCAATCTCGCACCGTCTACGATATCATCCACTGATAACGGCAGCGGTAACGGCAGCTCGCTCGTGAACGCCAGAGTCCGCGCCCACTGCCGAATGTTATCCACCATGCGTTCGGCAACGCCGAGCTCGCACTCGTCGGCTTCGCACACGTCCAACGAGGCCCGAATATCAGACACAATCGGACCAACCAATCCCTCATACACCGTCGTCGCTCCATCACTAAACTTATTCTTTTTCCTGCTCTCACGCCGTTGTTTCGCCAGTTCGGCGTCGTACTCCGCCCGCGCGTCTTCGTTTGTGAGTTTCTCGTATGCCGCGTTGATCGCCTCCATCGACCCATCCACGGTGCTTCGAACATCCGGGTGGTACCTCTTCGACAAAGACAAAAACTTTCGCCTAATCTCATCCTTGCTCGCCGTCGGACGGATGTTTAAAATCTCGTACGCCGACGCTGAGGCGTCAATCTTCGGTGGTTGGTCGTTAGAAGGATTGACTTTTTCATCACCACTGGAAAAAACCATTCTCACGACGCGACGCCGCCTCCCGAAAACGACGACGTTTCGATCATCGGGCCTCTTCGTCGACGAGTGCGCGCGGACGTAGTGCGCGGTGGAGGCGACGACGCGCATCGTTCGTGGCGTCATCGTGTGGCGGGGCGTTCGATCGAAGTCTAGTCCAGTCTGCTGACTGTACGTTGTGCTCTAAGAACGTACACCTAATGTGAGCTCGTATCGAATATTAACAACGGAATGAATGAATAATGAGCGAGAAATGGGGAAAACAACGGACGTTCTTAAGAGTGCGAACGCCGTCGAACGTCGTGGGTGTCGGTGGTATCAACGATGTGTCGCATCCGTGAGGGGTTAGACTTCAAGCGCCTCGGCGATGGTGGCGGCGAGAGAGAGAATCTCAAATGGTTCAGCGCCATCCAAAGCCTCGACGGTCTGCGGACAAGAGTCCGTGATCCAAAAGTGGGAGAAACCTTGGCCGCCGGCGCCCGCAGAGGTGAATCTCTTCCAAGAGGAGTTTGGAAAGACGCCGTGGGTGGCGTACGCTGAAACCTTGGCTGCGCCGAGTCTTGCTAACAACTTTTGGCATTCAATCAGCGTCGATCCCGATTGCACGAGATCGTCGACGATGACAACGTGTCTACCAATCGGTTCACCCTCCTTGAGCTTGACGATGCGCTTCGTTCCCTCCCTTACCTTGGTGCAGACGACGGATTCGTAGCCTGCAGCGGCAAAGAAGGAATGAAATCGCTTGTAAGCCCCTTCGTCTGGGTACGCAATCACTACGTTTTTCGCATCCTCCAGCTGCTTCAGCCGCTCTAACAATAACGGGATACCGCTTTCAAAGCATGGAAGAATGCTATCACCGAAATAAAACCTCTCCTGCAAAGCGTGAATATCAAAGATGATTGTGCTCGTCGGCCCCCCGCGCGACGGAGGAATGTTGCTCAAAATTCTCGCGAGCGTCACCGCCGTGGCCACCTCACCCTCCCGAACGACTCTCTCAGCCGTACCCGTGGGGAAAAATGGAAGGACGAGCGTGAACGACGCCACAAACATCTTTGGTAAGGAATAAATGATGCTCAACTGCTCAAAAATAACCTCAGGCGAGTGAAACGACGCCAAAAACGCCACGTGTCTATCGCGCACATCGTACGCGTCATTGATGAAGAGATCCGGAAATCCATCCGGAAACGATCTCCAATCAATCTCCCCGAGTTCAACCATGTTATCGCTCTCCTCGGCAACCTTCATAGCGAGCGGTTCCATCTCCTTGCTGTAAAACAACACAGGAAACTTGCGTCTACGAGTAAACGTCTTCTCATCGGCGTACTTTGGCCTAGTCAACCTCCCCACCGACGTTCCATTCGCCTTTGCGTCGTCCACGACGCCATTCTTCTCCATCGTCCCCGCTCCACCCTTATTCGCCACCCTCGGCGAAATCAGCGGCTTTGGCTCCGGCCCGCCCATCGACATCTTTGTCGACTCGGCTGAATCCACCACCGCGTTCAACGCCACAGACTTCTTCTTCTTCCCCACCTTCTCATCACCCCTGGCCGATTTCTCCTTCCTCGTCTTCACCCCATCCTTCCCTCGCGACGATCTCGCGACGATCGAAACAGCCGTCGCCGCCGCTCGTCCGTTTGAAACGCCGCAGCTCCCGCGTTCTCGCCTTTGCGCCCGCGCCCCGATCGCCGCACCGCGCATCGATGCGACGAACGACATCACCGCCGACATCTCTCACAACGCGTCTCGCCCCTCTCTGAGATCGTCGTCTCCTCGACCGCGTCCGCGGGCTCGACCTTCTGCGTTTCACGCGCGCGCCTTCGCCAGTGTGGATAACACAAAGCCGCCGCCGACCCCTGCTCCAACCGAACCGCGCGTCTACGCGTCGGACACCGAACGACGCGCGAAGAGTGGAATCCGTCGAGCGGAACCGAACCGATTCGACGCACCCGGCAGGGTCTCCTCGGTCGACGACGCGAACGTCGACGACTGACGCCACCGCGACGCGACGCGACGGCTCGCTTTTTCAGACGGCGTGGGGTTGTATGTAATACTATAGGACTAAATACTCCAATTAATTACTATGGATGGTATTGCTGATAGTCGATAATCATGGTTTATATGAAGCCAGCGCCAAAGAAGAGCGAACGACGAGCCACATTCGGTACACGATGACGCCGATGACGACGCGTGGAGGCGTCGACGCGATTCGACCGACGACGCTGTCGCCTCGTCGTCTTCGTCGTCTTCGTCATCGTCTACCTCTTCATCGCGCGACGGATGAATCGGTGCGACGCACGGCGCGGACGCGCACGAAGACGAACGATGGTGATGATGTCGACGCGCGCGAGGTGTCGCCTGTGGCGCTCGCGCGACGCCTCGGGGAGATGACGGCGGCGTGCGCGCGCGTCGCGAGAGACGCCGCGGTGGCGTCGACGTCGGGATCGTCGGGATCGAAGACGACGGCGTACGCGGGGGTGAGCGCGGCGTTGGGCGCACTCGGGCCGACGTACGCAAAGTTTGGTCAGGCGTTGGCGAGCCGAGGGGATATCGTCGGTGACGACGCCGCCGCGGCGTTGGGGGCGCTGCAGGATGGGATGGCGACGTTTTCAAACGAAGACGCGGTTCGGGTGGTGGTGGAGGACCTGGGGGAGGGTCCTGTGGCGGACGCGGTGCGAAGGTGCGACGGACCGGCGGCGGCGGCGTCGCTCGCGCAGGTGTACAAGGCGACAATTGATGGGAAAACGGTGGCGATAAAGGTGCAGAGACCGGGGATAGAAGATATGGTGCGCGCGGATGCGGCATTGCTCAGAATGGGGGCGTCAGCGATCGAGGCGACGGGTAAAGTGAAGGCGCGTGCGGTGGACGCCGTGGATGAGTTTACTTCGAGGATTTTTGAAGAGATGGATTTCAGACGCGAAGCGGAAAATTTGCGCACCTTTAGCGCTCTCTACGGTAAAGGTGGCTCCGTCGCTGATACATTGCCGGGGGAAATCGTCATCCCGAGGTTGATGGATGAGTACGGCGTCGGAAAACGCGTCATTGTGATGGAGTGGATTGACGGAGAAAAGCTCACGTCTGGCGCGAATAGAACCGTCTCGGCGGAGGATTTGCGATACGTCGAGCTCGGGATTTCGTGCACGCTGAGTCAGCTCATTGAGACTGGGGTGATGCACGCCGATCCACACGGTGGGAACATTCTCAAGCTTCCCGATGGTGCGTTGGCTTATTTGGATTTTGGGCTCGTGTCCACCGTGCCGCGTCGCGTGCGCGATGGTTTAATCGCCGCCATTGCCCTATTGATCTTCAGTAGAAATTACGCCGCCGTCGGTCGACTCTTCGGAGAACTCATGCTTATACCGGATGAGGTTCTTCAGGACGAAGAAGAGATGGCGGCGCTCGAGCGCGCGCTCGAGGACGCCGCCAACGCCACGCTCTCGTTTCCCGAGGACGGAGGCGTTCCAGATGTTCGTTTCGATCAACTCCTCGGCGCCCTCCTCGGCTTGGTGCCCAGATTCAACTTTGTCCTCCCTCCATACTTTCTCAACAACGCCCGAGCCCTCGGTACGCTGGAAGGGATGGCAAAATCGGCAGATCCAAGCTTTAACATTCTCGCCGTGGTGTATCCGTACGCCATGCGCCGAGCGCTCGCCAATCCAGACGGATCCGACGTCATCCGTCGCGTCGTCCGTCGTCTCGCCGGCGCGACGACCGACGACGATATCTCCACCCTCTCCGTCTTCAATCTCCTTCCAATGCTCACCGATATCTCTCGTTTAACCGGCGCGTCCAGGCTTAGAATCGCATTCGACGCCCTCGCCCACGCCGAGGCGCGCGTCCTCCTTCGCGATTGTCTCCTCGCCGACTTTTCCCGGTCCCTCCTCGCAATTCGCGACGGGGTCACGCGCTTTACCACGAGGTGGTTTTCGGCGAGAAATTCCGACGGTTCGTCGGGCGCGTCATCAAACGCGTTGGCGGCGCCGGCGTAGCCATGTGGCAGCCATGCACGCATGTGCGCCCCAAAACCCTAGTACTTTACACTAAAAAATGCAATCAAAACGATCGTCGATTTTTCGTCAACCGAACCGAACCGTTCGTCAGAGTGTGTCGCTCGTCATCATCATCATGTCTCGCGCGTCGTCCGCGTCGGTGCGGGTGACGGACGTCGCCGAACCCGCGATCGGTGGACGAGCGTCCCCGATCGGTCGTCCTCGTGACGACGCGGTGCGCATGACGGGGGCGCTCGCGCCGTCGTCCGAAGAACGCGCGCCGATGGAGAATCGCAACGGTCAGACGGGCGGTGACGCGGACGACGCGGCTGCGAAACGACGGGCGGAGATGTACGCGACGAATCCGTACCTGCAAGGAACGTCGTACGGTGGACTCGGGGTCGGTGGCGGCGTCGGGACGGGGACGGCGCCGTCGTCGCCGTTGGGGAGATTCGCGAAACCGACGACGAGCGAGGAGACGTCTTCGAGGAGTTACGGCATGACTTTTTTGGAACAGTTGGCGCGGGATGAGAAGGTAAAACGCGATCGAGGCGAGGATGGGAGGAAGGAGTTTGATGTTGGATCGCCACCGCGGATGAGAACGTCGCCGACGAGTAAGTATACGTTTATGGAGAAGACGCCGGCTTCGCCGGAACTGGGCGACGCGTTGAGACACGTTCGAGCGTTGGCGACGGAACAAGTTAAAGAGGAGGCTCCCGAACCCGTGCACGAAGCTGTCGGGAAGACGACGGTGAGTGGTGGTACTACCTCTGCAGCGGTTTCGGGTGGGAAAGCGGCGGCGGATCCGTACTCGACGCCGCCGAAGCCATCGCGGGAGAAGAGCGAGTCGTGGTCGTTTCCGGCGGTTTCAGATAAACGTCAGGGGGAAGTGAACAAACCGGATAGGTTTCGGTGGGAACAGAGCCCCGATGACAAACGAGTGAGGGGTAAATCGGACCGAAAGACGGCTTCACCCGGGTTCACGGATCCGTACCTGTCTCCGCCGACGACCGGGTCTACGCGGTCGCCGTGGACGCCTTCGCCAATGCGAACGCCACTGGGCACGAGGATTCCTCTCAATTCGCCAGCGAGCGCCAAGACAAAGAAAAATCTCGAGGCGCAGATGCGCCGCGCCGCCGCGTGGGCCGCTGGGGAGCAGGAGCTTGTTCGCCGAAAGGTACACGAGCGTGGTGTGAATAAGTTTTTCAACGCGAGACGTGGCTTCGGTGTAAAGGTGTATCGCCTCGCCGTTGCCGCTGGGCATGTCAAGGCGTTCATGAAGTCTCTGGATAGCATGCGAGTGGAAAACGCGCATCAGGGAGGCGCAAAACTTGCCATTATTGGTTTGCTCGCGAACACTGGGATTCAGTGCGCGCACAACGTGTTGACGGCGGCGAGCACAATGTTGGGCGAGAAGCTCATGCGCCGAGTCGCCGTGCCTCAAGCACTCGCGAGACGAGCGGCGCCTCTGTTGCTGCCAGCCACGCTCGCTTCGATGGGAAAATCAAACTCGAGTGGATTACGAGGACAGATTGCGAACGCGGCTGCCGTAGTGGTCCCGCCGTTGAGTTTGGCGTCATTTATCGGCGCGCTTTTGCCCATTCCGGGTGGTCAGCTCGTCGGCGACGCACACGAGCACTACGGATTGATTCATCACGACGTCTTTCTAGACGCTCCCGATTGGGTGAACGTCATACTTCGTCGTTTGCACGCATTGACGAACGCGCTCGCCATATTGGCCTCGATCGAGCTCGTCAATAGTGGGCAAGAATACGCCGAGAATGGCGCTCTGGCGTTGACCTTTGCAGCCATTCTCAGCTTTGCCGCGGCGCCGCCCACGAACAAGATCACCGTCAATTTTCGGGAGGTTCGCGCGGCAACCAATGTTGTCTTCCTTCTCTCGCTCGCCCACGCTGAAAGCGCGTGGCGCGAGACGAGCGTGTGGAGCAGGTACTTGGCGTACAGACAGGGCGGATTGGAGGGCGCCACATCGCTTGGCCGCGGCGACGGCTCTCTGGGCGGGTTGGGTGGCTTCACGCGCGCCGCTAAGCGCCTGCCTCTCCTGAGAAGGGGAGAACCCAAAAAGCCGCAGGCGAAACGCGAGCGTTCCAGACCTAGACCGGCTGCTCAACAAAGACCACCCAAGGCGAAGCCTGAGCCGGCGCCCAAGGCCAAGGCCAAGGCCAAGGCCAAGCCGGCGCCCGCGCCGAAACCCAAACCAGAGCCGCGACGCTCGGCTCCGCCGGCGCCGAAACTCAAGCCGCAACCAAAGCCAAAGCCACAACCAAAGCCGAAGCCACAACCAAAGCCAAAGCCACAACCAAAGCCAAAGCCGGCGCCCAAGCGCCGATACGACTACGATGACGATTACGACGACGATTACGAAGGCGATTTCCTCGAACGAATCGCCCAAAGAATCCCAGTCATAGGTCCAGTGCTCATCATTCTGAGCGGTTTCGTCTTTTAATTCAACCAACCATCCCGTTGTCCCAATCCAATTCGTTCTCGAGCTCTCTCTCTCGCCTGACTATGTTGATTTTTTTTGAAAAATTTCTCACCTGTCACTCCAGAACGAAGCGTCGCCGACCCGCGACGGAGGTCAGAACGCTGTCGACGCGCGAGCGAACGCGCACGCATCGTCCGCGTTGTTCCGGAACCCGCGCTTCGGGCGTCCTCACCCGTAGGCGCTCGTTTCGTTTCGTTTCGTTTCGTTCGTTGAAACGAAAAAGATGACTCACGACGCCGACGCCGACGCCGACGTGAGGGTGTCGGATAGCGAAGACGCCGACGCCGTCGAAGACGAGCATCGTCGTCGTCGCGTTGACGGCGCGCGCGCGGGGTCGGTGAATGATCGGGAGGATTACGAGGATGGTCGAGGGGTGATCACGACGCTGATTTTGGAGGAGTACAGAAGACGCGCGGGCGCGCTGAACGCCAAAGTACCCGACGACGAGGATTATTTGAGCGACGAGAGAGCAGAGAGCGGGAAAGAAACGAATAGTGGGAAACACCGGCGTCGCCGACGCGCGGTGGTGCGTAGATTTATTGATGATGGTGGAGGGATTGACGACGAGGACGATGATGAGGACGACGATGAAAGCGAAGACGACGAAGCGTTCATTGAAGATGAAGAATACTCGGATGCTTCGCTCGAACGGACGCGTGGGAGAGGTCCGATGACGACGACGACGTCGATGATGATGATGGATGACGATGCGTCTATTTTAGACGACGCGTTGGATGACGACGAAGTGGTGGAGCGATTGAGACGGGTGGCGGAAAATAGAGAGAGACGAGAGAGCGAGCGGCTCGAGGATGGATTTGAGGTTTCTGACGGCGAGTTGTCGTCGCATAGCGAAGGGAGTCAGGACCGAACTCGAGGGGTCAAGTCGTTCAAAGTTTCCGACGTCGTGAACGAACAGTTTGGTAGAGGGAAACGTGGGTTGGTGCGTCGCACGGTGCGAGGAAGATCAGTCGCGGATGTTCTTCGTGAAGGACCGACGGCTTCGGACGCGTCGGACGAGGATGAAGACTCGGCTTTGCTGATTGAAGAATCACCAGTCATCGTGCGCGAAAAGTCACCAGAGAGACGCGAAGAAGTGAGAGTCGTCGATCGAGCGACGTCAAGTGCCGCCGTCGCGGCTGAGAGAGCGGTGTCTCATCAGCAGAGGAGAAAGCGCACGTTTGGCGAAATCAACAAGTCGTTTACGCGCGCCGTCGACGATCAGCCGCAAATCACCGCCGTGTTCACAAAGGCGGCGCCGCCGTGGAAATTCAACCATCGAGTCTTCGAGAACAATGACGGCACGAACGAGCTTCGCGACGTGTCAAACCACCTCGGACCGTCGATGAATGACGACGATGCGATGGATGCGATGGACGTTGAACGCTGCGCCGCGTTGGAGGATGCGACGCGACGGGGCGAGCGCATTTTACGAATGGCAATGACAGATTTCGTCGATAAAAACAGCGTCGGTCGCGTCTGTGTCGGCGCGATGCAAGCGACGAAAGACCTATCAGCTTCTGATGCGTCGAATTGGCGTCACGCGATGGCGCTCTTAGAGCGAGGGTACGGGTTCTGGAAAGCTGTGCGCGAGTCGTTGCCGACGTTTTACGACGCAGAAAGAAATCAACTCAAAGTCTCCCCCGAGAATGATCACGTCGACGACGCGAGCCACGCGCGGTGTTTAGAGGTTGCGTGGGAGTTACTTTTTACGTCTGCCAAGCTTTGGTACTCTGAAGGCTATCAAAACGAGCACGCCGTGCGTACGAAGTGGTCCATCGACGCCTGGGCCGTCGTCGGTTGGTTGCTCGACGAATCGCGCTTGGCAAGGTATCCGTCCTGCGGACAGAACACAGCTCACGCGACGCGTCCATCTCCGTCTTTATTTAGCGTGCATGAATACACGCGCGTCGTGTGCGAGCGAGTCTGTGAGCTCGTGGCGCGCTGGCCGAGATGCGTGGCGGACCAGCACCCGACGAGAGTTTTGTGGAAGCGTCTACATGGAGCGGATTTGCACCAAGCCGACGAGTCAAAGGACAATCACCTCGGGGTAAATGACCGCTCGTCTTGCTGTCAGGCGTGCATGCCTCTGATATGGAGGCCGTACGACGAAAACTTCGAGGCGGCCCGCGCTGGGTTCATCCACGGGGCAACCTGTGAATTGTTGTACCGCGCGTTTGGGCTTCATCTTCGCAAGTGCGCGGCGGAGCACAAAGTGTTGAGACGCGAACTCGGGAAATGGTTCAACGACGCCCGTCTGGGCAAAGTTGTCGACGATCCCGATCGCGGCGTCGGGTCTCCGTGTTTTAGAGCCCTCGGCGGTCACGCGCTCGCGCTCTCGAGCGCCGCAATCAAGCTTCAACATCGCGCCGGCGTCCACGCCGAGCTCTTCAGAGCGTGCGCGTCGTGCGGCTTGCACGATCAAGCCGTGATTTGTCTCAAGCAAATACTGAATGCGATACTTTCTCAAAAGCCGGCGAGTGAAGATCCAGCGCCGAGGAGTATTCTTTTGAGGGCGGCAACGACGTGCTTTGGGATGTGGCTCGCCGAGGGCGACGCGAGCAGACAGCCCGGAGACGAACCTCTTCGATGGATGAAGACGTTGTTTGACGTCGCGAAAACGACGGGCTCGGTAGAGCCTCCAGCGCCCGGAAGCGCTGAGGCTTTGAACCAAGGCGCAGTAATCGCCGAGATGACTGCGACGTGGGCGTCCGCCTTTACGGTTTTGGCGTCGTCCGCCTCAGAGAGGGTTCAGGAGGCGTTCGATGTCTTTGGGGATTTGCACGAATGCGCATCATCGTCGGATTGGCGCGTGCGCGTCTTCACATCGAGGACGCTCGCGACGTTGTGTTCACCAGGATCTTTCGCGGATAAGTTTGGAATCAAAGATGTGCAACCTCTGGTTTCATCGTGGTTAGCCTTCGCCGTGGATTCCGTCGTCGGTGGAGCGGCGCCCTTGGGTGCGGCGTTGTGTGCTCGCAAAGAGCTCTTGCGCATGAATCAGGAAGCGACGGCAGTCTCTACCGTCGGCTGGTCGCAATCAAAGGGTGGAGCGGCGATGGCGGCGGTACTTCGCGGTAGAACTCCACACAAACCGACGACGGGGACGGAGGCTCACATTTGTACGATTGGCGACTTTCCCGGCGCGCTTGTATCGGCGAGAGAAAGCGGATTTCGCGTCGCTGTGGCGAAACTAGTCGTGAAGGAGCTCTCCGGTGCGTCGTTTTCCGGCGACGCGGCGACGCGTTCTGCGATCGATCGTCTCGTGCGCGATTTACCGGCGCACACGAACCGGCTTCATCGTCAGATTCGAAGCGCAGAGAAGGATGGTAAGATGGGATCGGTGCAGGCACCGTACGTCAACGTCGCGAGCGGCGTTGTGCGAGAGCTCCTCACGCTCGATTCCGCACACTTGATCGATGCGGCGAGACTATCGCGTCTCTTACCGTTTCCTCCCGCCTCGGCGGCGTTTTGGGGAGTCACGGGCGTCGGAGAGCGTTCGCGTTTGGGTGATATGATTTCTAAAATTCTCGAGCGAGACGCTCGTGACATTTTTACATCCATTCTCATCAGAGCGTCGTCGTCGTCATCGGCGACGTCGACGACGAGCGCAACGTTTGGACAGGTTGAAAGGTTGAAAGAGTTTGTGTTCACGACGTGCGGTGTGCTTGAGTCGATGACTGGATCCTTGGAGACGTGCGAACGAGAGAACCACGTCCTCAAGTCGTTGGCGAGCGCGTTGCGATTGCCATCCGCCGGCAGCGCAGGCGAGGTGTTTTTGAAACGATACCTGCCGCATTTCATGCTGTCTTCGTTATCTGCTCCGCAAAAGTGCGCGACTCGACGACTATTGACTTCAATCAAGCTAATTTCCGAGCTCGTTTCCCAAGGACTCGGCGATGAGGAGGACGGACTTGCGCCTCCATCCGTCGTTCTCAGCGCTACGGCGCTATCGCTCGTCGTCGTCGCCGATGAGATAACGAGCGTCGACGTTTCCGGTGATCATCACTCCGCGGCGGCAATCTGTTCCGTGATCACAGACGTGTTATACCCTCTCCTTGGCGGTAAATCACAGGTGACGACGGCGTCCGCGACGACGACGGCGGTGTCTGAGGTGTCGTTGGACAAGAGCGGCGACGTGCGATCGCATCAGATGCCTCAAATACCCGCGTCCTCTCGAAGCCGTCCACTCGTCTTCCCGAAACCCGCTCCAGCGAGAGCGCGGCCCGCGTTTCCGTTTCCAGGTGCGGCATCGACGTCTTTGGCGTCCGTACCAGCGCCATCGAGAGTGGAGACTCCGCGCGCGCCGACGAATGTCGTCGCCACCGCAGTCGTTCCCGCCGCAAATCCCAACAAGCCGTCTCGTGCGCTTGGATTGAGCGCCGTCGGACGACTCGTTCGCGCGTACGTCTCTTCATCAATCTCATTGCTCATCAACGTCGCCCTTACGGCGCCGGTAAACTTGGAAAAAGGCGTGACATCCTTTCAAGTCGTCGTCGGAAGAGACGCTGAGAGGTCGCCTCGCGCGCGGGAAATTGAACGCCTTCGCAACCACTTGTTGGAAGCCAAGGCGTCGACGCGCCGACGCATCTCCAAGGAACGCAAAGACGCCGAAATTTCACTCGGTGATGCCCTCGCCCCGCTTCCAGAATTTATCCGAAACAATGGCGACGACGAGCCTGGGGCGTACGAGAAGTTGGGAGACGTCAGATGGAACGAAGCATCGCGTGTTTCGCTCGCGCCCAACGCGTACGCCGTGGAGGAAGACGTCGCCGAGAGAGGTCGAAAGATAATCGTGTCTTCGGCGCGATTCCTCACTCAAGTTGCCAAATCAGGCGACAGCAGTGACGACGCTCACGGTTTCGCGACTGAAGTCTATCGTTGCGCGCCAGAGATTCAGGCCGCCGTAGCGCTCTTGCTCGAGCCTGGGTGTGTGGCGTCGAAATCGCTCTCGGCGCCGCTCAAGGCTTTGGTTCAATCTTTGGGAGCGCCAATCATCACCATCCCTCCCAAGGCTGTGCAAGCACCCCGAGGGACGGCGACGTCGTCATCATCATCCTTACGCAGTCGTTCGGCGACTGCAAACGCGCAGCGCGGTCGACGACGATGAACGCGCGAGCCAAAATTACTTTTTTAGCCATCCGGACGCGCGCAGTCGTGTCTCTAGTAGGAAAGTTAGGAACGTTTTAGTTTATAATAATGACGAGTTGCGTCGTGTGTGTGTGTATGTGTGTGTACGTAGTGAAAATAATCACAACAAACAAAGCTACTAGGTAATTTTAGAGCTAAATCGGCCCGTTTGGTGCTAACTCGCGACGAGACGTCTAGTTGTCGTCGTCGGTTTGCTTGACCGGAGCCTTGCGGGTAAGCCAGTCGTTGAACTCGTCGAAGAGCTCGCCTTCGTAGTTGGAGTCGACCTTCATGGACTCGTAGAACTTTTGGCCAACCGCAGAGCGAGCGGCGTTCGCCTTGGCCGCCTTCGCCTTGGAGCGTTCTTCTTGAGCGCGGGCTTGCATCTCGCGGGCAACCTTGGCGTACGGGTTGAGGCGCTCCATGGCAGACTTGTTCTTGAGCGGGTTGCGCTTGAGCGGCGCGTGGGCGCGCGTGGCACCAACCTTCGGCGCGTTGATGGCGGATTGGATTTCGTCAGAGTTGATGACACGGGCGAGATCCGTTTGAGCCATAATGTTGGTCGGCGGCTTCCAGCCCTTCTTGGAGGAGGACTTCTTGGCGGCGGTGCCAAAGATGGAGTCGAGCTTTTCAAAGGCGCTCTTGGTCCAAATGATGAAGCGACCGACGTGTCCACCCGGGGCGAGGGTGAGCAAGCCGAGGCGGTCGACAGAGCAGAGCTCAACACCCGGAATGTTGCGGAACGCGCGGGTGACGCCGTTGTCTTCGGCGTACACGACGAGCGGACCCCGGCGTTGGACGTAACGACGGTTACGCATCTTACCCTTACCGGTGCGCACGTTGCGGCTCGCCTTGACCTTTTCAACGTCAGCGTAGGCACCAATTTGCTTCAAGAGCTCGACAGCCTTGGCCGTCTTCTTGATGTCAGCCGCGGAGTCGTCGACGACGAGCGGCACCTCCGGGACGCCCTCGACGCGGTGACCGCGCGCGAGCAAGAGGGACGGAACCGCGGACGCGGCGAGCGCAGAGCACACGGCGTAACGCTTCTCCTTGATGTTGACACGTCTGTGCCATCTGCGCCAGATCTGTTTACGACGTGAAAAAAAGTTGGTATTGGTCAGTCGGCTGGTTCTTTTCTAGCCCTAGGGCGGGCGGGACGGCTCGATCGAGCGGTCGCGCGTAATCAAATCCATCCACCCTCCGCGCGCGCGCGCGACGTCCGACCCGAAACCGACGACCCGTCTCGCGAACGAACCGACGGAATAAAAACTTAATTTCATCCTCCCCCGCGCCGTCGGATCGTTCGCATCGCGTCGTCGCGTCCATCGCGTCCGTCGTCCCCTCGTTCGCGATGAGCGCAAAAAAGCCCTAACGCGCACGGCGATCGAAGAACGATCCCTCGACGAAACGCATCCACTCACCTTGGTCGGCGCGAACATGCGACCACCGCGGCACATGTTACCGAAAGCCCCTTGGCCCGCGCGGTGGGTACCGCCCCCCGGCACGCGCGGGATGCGCGACACCGCTCGACCGGTGCCCCAAGATTCGGCCGCCGTCTGGTGACCCGCCTTGTTGAAGACGGCGTACGCTTGGCGATCGTTCTTGTTCAGCCCGGTGTGGACCGCGTTGACGATGTCCGGACGAATCGGGGAGAGGAAAACTTCCGGGAGCGCGACGGTGGCGCTGCCGCCCTGAACGGTGACGACCGGGAGCGCGGCTGGCATGTTCGAGATTCCTGCGTGTGGGTTAGGTAGACCTGCGTCGCAAAGAGGCGGACCCGCGCCGGGCGAGCGACGATTTTCTTTCTCCCCGCTTTTTCGTCCTGTTTTTTCTTCGTCTTCTCCTGTTTACTAGCATTTTATTATGCATACATTACACATAATATAGTTGTAAATACCGGGAGTAGTACCACGAAACCCGGACGACGACGACGACGACCACGACCGGGTGGACGCGTCGATCGTCAGAGGGAGCGGACGGGGCGATCGCGGCGATCGCGGGTCGAGTATGGACGACGAGTGGACGACGACGTACGCGGAGGCGACGCGGGGACGACCGGCGCCGACGGCGTATCGATCGATCGACGACGACGCCGAAGCCGGTGCCGGTGCGGACGGAGGAAGCGGTGATGGTAATCCGAAACGGCGGGATCGCGCGCGGTTTTCGTACGGCACGGCGGGGTTTAGGACGAGCGCGTCGGCGCTGGATTCGACGTGCTTTCGATGCGGGGCGTTCGCGGCGGCGCGGGCGATGGCGAGAGGGAACGGGGGGTGGACGACGGGGATCGTGATCACGGCGAGCCACAACCCGGCGCCGGATAACGGGGTGAAACTCGTGGAACCGAACGGGGGGACGCTTCCGATGGAGCTCGAGTCCGTCGCCGAGGCGCTGGCGAACGCGGATGACGCGGAGGGGGAGATTGCGGCGCTTCGAGGGGCGATGTCGCCGAGGGGGGAGGATGGTGATGACGGGAAAGAGGGCGTCGACGGGCGGCGGCCGCGCGTCTTGGTGGCGAGAGACACTCGGGAGAGCGGGTCGAGGCTCGCCGAGGAGGCGCTCGCGGGGATTCGCGCCATGGGTGTCGAGGCGGTGGATTGCGGGGAGATGACGACGCCGCAGTTGCACTATCTCGTGTGGGCGACGAACGCGGGACAACCGTGCTCTGAGCTCGATTATTTCGCTCGTCTCTCGAGCGGATACGCGGCGCTCATCGAAAAGATGGATGATGATGACGACGAAGGTGACGATGCGACGGCGGCGGCGATGACGGCGATAACGCTCGTCGTCGATTGTGCCGACGGCGTCGGGGCGCAAAAGCTTGAGAAGCTCGGCGAGGCGGTGGAGCCGTACGGGTTGCGTTTCGACTTGAGAAATCGAGGCGACGCGTCGACGTCCAGTTTGAACGACGGTGTCGGCGCGGACTACGTGCAAAAATCTCGCGCGCCTCCGAAACGCGGCGGTTTCGATGCTCTCCCACCGGGTACGCGATGCGTCTCCGTCGATGGCGACGCCGACCGACTCATTTATTACCAAATCGTCGACGCGACTACGATTCAACTCTTTGACGGCGACAAGATTGCCACCATGATTGCAGACTTTATCGCGCGTCTCGTTCGAGACGCCGCGCCATTTCTTCCAGAAAAGAGCGTACGAGTGGGCGTCGTGCAAACCGCGTACGCCAACGGCGCGTCGACCGCCTACCTGTGTCAAGCTCTCGACGAGCCCCCGGCGTGCGTCCCCACCGGAGTCAAGCACCTGCACCACGCGGCGGAAGAAATGTACGACGTGGGCGTGTATTTTGAATCGAACGGTCACGGAACGGCGATTTTCAGCCCGAAAGCGTCAAAATTGATCGAAGACGCCACCGTGGAAGCGCTTTCAAGCCGCGCGATGCCGCAGGTTGAAGCGCTCATGCGTCTCGCGCACGTGCAGAGGTGCGTCAACCCCGCCGTCGGCGACGCCATGAGTGGAATCTTGCTCGTCGAGGCGATTCTTCAGCAGTCGAATGGGCCATCGAACACCGCTTCATTCGAGGATATGTATTACGTTGATTTGCCGAGCGCGCAGACCAAGCACGTGGTTCCGGACCGCTCCAAAATCAAGACGTACGACGCCGAACGTCGCGTGCGCGAACCGACTGGTTTGCAGGACGACATCGACGCCATCGTTCAGAAGATTGGGGTTGAGCAATTTTCGGACGAGCTCGCGCGGTGTTTCGTTCGTCCGAGCGGTACAGAGGATTGTGTTCGCGTCTACGCCGAAGCGAGAGACGCGAAGTGCGTCGAGGCGTTGACCCGAGCCGTCGCGCGAGCCATCGACGAGAGACTGTGTTGTGCCGAAGGCGCGATTTAACGATACCGATTTAACCGGGGGCGTCGGAAAGTCCCTCCTGATGTAGCTAAAAATCATGTTGTTTAGAAATTCGCGGGCTCGGCTCTTCCTTACGACACGCCCAGCCCCTCCCTTGTTCGTTCTTTCGTTCGTTCGTTCGTTCAATAGTACCGTCCGTTATGATGACCGGCCACAGCATGTTAAAGTGGCCACGTAAATCACATCGTCGACGTTCGCGCGAACGTCAACGCGAACGAGCGACGCGAACGTCGACGTCGAAGGAAACGTTTATCGTCGACGCTACCGTTTCGACGTTCACGTTCGTCGGCGACACCCGTCCGCGACACCCGCGTCGTCATCGTGTGAGGGACGACGGTCCACCATTTTATGATGAGCAAACAACCCGTAAATTTAGAGAAAACAATTCAACCGATCACGCGGCAAAAGTCTTTCCGGCGTATACCCACATGAAATGAGCGACGAACGCGCTAAATGGC
>Ga0181588_10000147_pt1 | contig 58830 bp, 57 predicted proteins | sample 071ome_26_FD_148607 | JGI IMG/M metagenome (GOLD analysis project Ga0181588, IMG submission 148607) | Coastal salt marsh microbial communities from the Groves Creek Marsh, Skidaway Island, Georgia - 071409BT metaG (spades assembly) | ecosystem: Environmental > Aquatic > Marine > Intertidal zone...
GCAAGCCGCGTCATCGCTGATGCCACTGACGGCTCGCCGTAGCGCATCGCCATAGTGACGACGACCCGTTCGCCCGAGCGCTGCGCGAAATGCGTCGCCAGTCCTTCGGTTACCGCACGGGTTCGGGACATCAATGGCGAGCCACTCTCCTCCCATATTTTGGCGTAGGCCGCTGCGCTTTTTCTCGGTCGTAGCCGAAGGACGATGCCATGCAAAATCAGGCACCAGATCCAGCGCGTCAGCTCGACGACTCGATGATCATGGAGGAATTCGCCAAGGTACCGGCGCACGGCACCTGGGGTCGCTGCTTCCGGTGTGCCGAGGTTCACTACCAGCACGCCGGTCTTGTTTTCGGTTTGGTGACTCAGCCCTCGTCGGTATCGCATGAGTTCAGCTCTTTGCTGCGCGGAGACTGGCGAATTCGATCATGCGGTTGATCGGTCGCGCCGCTTGGGCCCGGACGGTTTCATCCAGGAGCACCTCGTTGTCCAAAGATTCGAGGACGTTTACAAGGCGCTGAAGATCATTCATTTTCATCCATGGGCATTGCGCACAACTCTCACAGGTGGCGCCCTCGCCTGCGGTAGGCGCTGCAATAAACGTTTTTTCAGGCGCGCCTTGGCGCATCTTATGCAGGATGCCCTCCTCCGTTGCGACAATGAAAAGCGATGCGTCCAATTCCTGTGAGGCGCGGATCAGCTGACTGGTGGACCCGACGACATCCGCCAGTTCGATGACGGAAGGAGGCGATTCAGGGTGAACGAGAACCCTCGCGTCGGGATGATGCTGCTTCAACTGGAGCAACGTGTCTGCCTTAAATTCCTCATGGACGATACAACTGCCCTGCCAGAGCAGGATATCTGCGCCGGTCTCGCGGCGCACGTAATCGCCCAGATATCGATCAGGCGCCCAGATGATTTTTTCTCCGCGCTGGGAAAGGTCGCGAATCAACTCAAGGGCGATGGAGGAGGTGACGACCCAGTCGGCGCGCGCTTTTACCTCTGCGCTGGTGTTGGCATAAACCACCACCGTGCGGTCGGGATGTTGGTCACAAAATCCCGAAAACGCCTCTGCTGGGCAGCCAAGATCCAAAGAGCATTCCGCAGCCGAATCGACCACCAGCACGCGCTTTTCCGGGCTCAATATCTTCGCGGTTTCACCCATGAATCGTACCCCCGCGACCACAATGGTCCCGGCGGGGTGTGCGAATCCGAAGCGTGCCATCTCCAATGAGTCAGCAACACAGCCCTGCGTTTCTTCGGCAAGCTCCTGAAGCTCGCTATCGACATAGTAGTGGGCTACGAGCACGGCCTTTCGAGATTTGAGGAGCTCGGCGGCTCTTCGTTTCAGCTCGTCCTTGGCGCCGTTGTTGAGTTGCGCGTGTTGAACAGCGCGTGCGCTGATCGCCTCTTCAGCGATCCGTTTAAGCAGCAGGGGTGATAACTCGGTAGATGACATCGACATAAAAAGGAAGAAAAAAGAGCCGGGTAGACTAGACCGTGCAGGTACGGGCTACTGCTACTGTAGACATGAATTTATACCGTGCCTCTGGAACAGGAGACTCACATTATATGCACTGGTTGACGCTGGGCATCATTGCGCTGAGCCTGATTATCAGTGCGCGCAGCTATCCCCGATTCGCATTCTTCCTGCTGGCGATTCTGATCGCAGGCGCCATCGTGTTGGTCACGCTGAGTTCAGGTGAGCGCGCGCGCGGCCGTGCCCTGATATCCATGGATGCGATCGACATCAGTCACGTGGATGCAAAAGCCGGCTACGCCGGCAGTTTTGATTTGTCTGGGCGGGCGACCAACCGCTCGGTGGATGCGACCGTGATTGAATTGACGCTCGAGATATCGCTTCTCGACTGCGTCGGGGAAAATGCCTCGCAATCGGATACCGATCTTAAGAGTCGGTGCGCGGAGATGGGCTCGGTGACCCGACGGGTCACGACCGACGTCCCACCGGGGCAGTCCCGCGATTTTCAGGTGAATATAGCCCTGCCCCAAAGCGAGCGCCGTGGGCAGAGTATCTGGACGGTTGTGCCGAATCAGGCGTGGGGTCGAATCGACCGCTAGGCGAGTACCCATAAAAAAAGCGGCGGTAGTTACCGCCGCTTTTTCGCCCGGTAAAAAGCCGCCGGGACTTAATGACAAAACAAGAAAGCGCTGACTAGCGTTTTTTCTTGGTGGCTTTTTTCTTAGTAGCCTTTTTCTTGGTGGCTTTTTTCTTAGTAGCCTTTTTCTTAGTGGCTTTTTTCTTAGTAGCCTTTTTCTTAGTGGCTTTCTTCTTAGCCGCTGCTTTCTTCTTAGGAGCAGCTTTCTTCTTAGCCGCTTTCTTCTTAGGAGCAGCTTTCTTCTTCGTTGCTTTCTTCTTCGTTGCTTTTTTAGCTACCTTTTTCTTAGGCGCTGCTTTCTTCTTGGTCGCCTTCTTTTTCGCCGCCATAATGGCCTCCTGCTTAGGGTTGATGTACCAACGGATCAGACATCGATCCACTGTTTTGGCTTATCGACACACCGCCTCTATACAGCAATACCACTTTGCGTCTCCCGTAAACATTGACATCTTCTTTATCTAATGAAACGAGGAAGCGTACCGGTAAACTTTGGAATAACTGTATTCAGTTACTCCTTGAACGCGAACTATAGTCATGCGATATCAAATGTCAAGCAAACGCAAGGTGGGTTTGTGCGCTCAATTTTTCCAAAAACAAGAATTGAAAATTGAACGACGGATGAAGTTAAGAAACTACGTGAGGTTGATCTCGATCACAAAAATAAGAATGCCTTGCGCGTTGAGATAACAACCGATCGACTCGCGTTGAGAAGAAATCTGAAAAGTCGAAAAAATGCTGAAAAACAAGGCGTTATTTGTTTCTTTCGGACGCAGTCTTGAGCAGGGGATAAATCAGCGAGAGCGTTCGGTTCGTGGCACCCAGATTGCGTTGAATGAATGATCGCCCGTTTTCCCCGACACTCGCTCGCAGGCTGGCGTCCTCAAGCAGTTGCTTCAGAATGTGTAGTAGCTGAATTTCGTTCCCGACTTGAAATCCGGCTTTTTCCGCCAGCGTCAGGCGGGTGATCTCGACAAAATTCCCCATGTTGGTACCGAAGACCACCGGCACGCCAACGGCGCAGGGCTCGAGAATGTTGTGGCCACCAATGCCTCGAATAGGAATCAAGCTTCCTCCGACGACGGCAATATCGGCTGCAGCATAAAGTGTGGAAAGCTCGCCCATGGTGTTGGCAAGCTGTATATGGATACCAGGATCGAGAGCGCCTTTTTCATGGGTTCTCTGGCTGAGCCGAAACCCCGCCCTCTGTATGACTTTTGCAACACTCTCGAATCGCTCCGGGTGACGCGGGGCAATGACCAAAAGCAGATCGGGGTAAGTCGGTATCAGTTTCTGAAGCGCTTCGATCAGAATCGCCTCTTCTCCCTCGTGCGTGCTGCCCGCGACAATGACGGGGCGATTTGGTCCCCAGTCGCGCCGCACTGCGAGCGCTACCTCCGCCACGCTTGGTGGCATGTCGATCTCAAATTTGGTGCTGCCTGTCGAGTGAATCTTGTCTGGATTGACCCCTAAGCCCACCATGTTTTTCTTGTCCCAGTCCGATTGCGCAGCCACCACCGACACGTGCGAGAGAGCCTCCCCAATGAGCGGCAGTATTAGTCGATAGCCGCGTGCGGATTTTTTGGAAAGTCGAACGTTTGCCATGGCGACAGCGATCCCCCGGCGGGCACAGCCGGCAATCAGGTTCGGCCAGATCTCTGTTTCCATCAAGATCAGGACGCCCGGCTGGAATCGGTTAAGGAAGCGTCGGATGGCGAGCGGGTAGTCGTAGGGCGCGTAACGGTGCTGAACCGCTTCACCAAAGGTATCCCGAACCCGTGCGGCACCGGTAGGTGTCATGGTGGTGACGATGATTCGCAGCGCCGGGTGGGATTGCAGCAGTTGCCGAATCAGCGGCGTCGCCGCATTAACTTCTCCCACGGATACTGCATGCACCCAAAGGTCACAGGGTGTGCCGGTCGCGCCGCCGCCAAAGCGCTCGGCCCATCGATCTCGATAGGCTTTGTTTTTCGCCGCGCGAATCGCCAGTCGCAGGATCAGGACGGGCAGTGCGAGCCAGAGCAGGAGCGTATAAAGTGCTCTGGTCACTCGCCGCCCGGGGTTTTACTGTCTGCTGGAGCGACCAGCCAGTCACGCGGCTGCAAGAAATCACGGACCAGGGATTCTTCGGCGCTGCCGGTTGGGGCCTGCCACCCGTAATGCCAGGCCACTTGTGGCGGCAGGGACATCAGGATCGATTCCGTCCGGCCACCGCTCTGCAGACCGAACAGCGTCCCCCGGTCATAGACGAGATTGAACTCGACGTAGCGTCCACGTCGATACAGTTGAAACGCTTTTTGCTCCGGCGTGAATGGATCCGCTTTATGTTTTTCGACAATCGGTTGGTAGGCTGGAAGATAGTGGTCGCCGACGCTGCGCATCAGGCCAAAGGCGTTGTCAAACCCACCCTCACTGAAATCATCAAAAAAAAGACCCCCAATGCCGCGCTGTTCCTGCCGATGCTTAAGATAAAAATACTCGTCGCAGGCTTTTTTGAACTGGGGGTACAGGTCAGCGCCAAAAGAGGCAACGGCCGAGGCGGCCGTGCGATGCCAGTGCCGCGCGTCGTCGGTATCCCCGTAGTAGGGCGTGAGATCAAATCCGCCCCCAAACCACCAGGTCGGTTGACCGGGCGTCCGGGCATAAAAAAACCGGACATTCATGTGAGAGGTGGGTACGAAGGGGTTGTCCGGATGGACCACCAAGGAGACGCCCATGGCTTCAAACGGATGACCGGCCAATTCGGGATGGCGTGCCGATGCCGCGGCCGGTAATGCCGATCCGTGCACATGTGAGAAATTAACACCGGCTTGCTCAAAGACTTGGCCGTCCCGGAGGATACGGGTGCGCCCCTGTCCGTTGGGTTGCGTCCAGGCGTCTTCATGGAACCGGGCGGTGCCCGAGTCGATGTGGGCGAGCGTAGAGCAAAGCCCGTCCTGCAATGATTTCAGGTAGTCGCCGACATCCGAGATAGATGCTTCGCTTGTCATCATGATTAACCGCGCACCGCGTTGCCCGTAGCGGCATCCGTAATCGTGCTTGGCTCCAGCGCATTACCGATCGGCGTATCGATAATGCAGTCGATTGTTTCGCCGAATTCGTTAGCAACCGCTCGAGCGGTGCGAAGCGGGGGTCGGCCGCTGCGGTTGGCGCTGGTCGAGATCAAAGCCATGCCGCTGTCCCGGCAGAGTTGGCGGACGAGCGAGTGAGCGGTGACCCGAACGGCCACCGTCGCGTGCTCGCCCCGAATCCAAGGCGGCACGCCGGGCTGCGCAGGCAAGAGCCAGGAGTGGGGGCCGGGCCAGGATGCCATCGGTCCGGCCATGAGGGTCTCGTCGGTCATATCGACCAGGTGTCTTAACCGCTCTGCCTGGTCAGCGATCACGATCAGGCCCTGACGCCAGTGTCGTTGTTTCAGTTCCAGAATGCGGCGTACCGCTGCTTCGTTCCACGGGTCGCACCCCAGGCCAAAGCAAAATTCGGTCGGGTAGGCAATCACGCCGCCTTCGCGCACACATGAAATTGCGTCAGCGAAGGTATCGTTCATTGGCTTTTGTCCCGGGCGATCGCGCGCCAGCCAATGTCGGTGCGCCAGTCCGCTCCCGGCCAGGCAATACGCCCAAGCGCTTTGTACGCGTTATGTTGTGCGCTGTGGACGCTATCGCCCAAAGCGGTTACGCACAGAACCCGTCCGCCATCGGTCAGGACCCGACCCCGATCCAGACGTGTTCCGGCATGGAACACTTTGACATGGTTGGCTGTAATCGTGCCAAGGCCGCTAATTTCATCTCCTTTTCGGTAATCATCCGGGTAGCCTTCGGCTACCATGACGACGCCGAGAGCAACCCGCGAGTCCCATGCCACGTTCTCGGCATCAAGGGTTTGATCGATCGCCGCCTGGCACAGCCGAAGCAGGTCAGAGCGAAGCCGCATGAGAATCGGTTGGGTTTCCGGATCGCCGAAGCGACAGTTGTACTCCAGTACACGAGGATTCCCCTCGCGATCGATCATCAAACCGGCATACAGGAAACCCAGATAAGGCATACCCTCCTCAGCAAGGCCTTGAAGGGTCGGACGGATGACTTCTTCCATGATGCGATCATGGAGCTGAGCGTCGACTCGTGGTGCCGGGGAATACGCCCCCATGCCGCCGGTGTTTGGCCCCTGGTCAGCGGCAAATCGCGCTTTATGGTCTTGCGAAGTGGCCAGTGGCACCACTTGCGTGCCGGAAGCGATGCAGATAAAGCTCACTTCCTCCCCGTCAAGGAATTCCTCGATCACCAGGGCTTTTCCCGCCTCACCAAATCGCTGCCGAACCAGGATTTCCTCCACGGTATCAAGCGCTACCTCATGCGTGTTGGCGATGACGACCCCTTTGCCGGCCGCGAGCCCGTCGGCTTTCAGGACTATCGGCAGTGCATGACTGCGGACATAGTCACGGGCTGGCTCCGATTCGGTGAACGCCTTCCATCGCGCTGTCGGAATGTCGTGTCGATCGAGAAACGCCTTGGTAAAGCTTTTTGACCCCTCCAATTGAGCGGCACCCTGACCTGGTCCAAAACAGGCGAGGCCAGCCTCGTTAAACCGGTCCACGATGCCGGCCACTAAAGGGGCCTCAGGTCCTACGATCGTCAGATCCACCTGCTGCTCGGTAGCTGCATTGATCAAGGCATCTATGTCCATAGCCGCGATCGGAAGATTCTGAACTTTGTTCTCAGAAGCGGTACCCGCGTTGCCGGGCGCGACGAACACGTGCTGGACCGATTCGCTGCTGGCAATTTTCCAGGCGAGGGCATGCTCGCGGCCACCATTACCGATAATGAGTACTCGCATCTTCAGTGCCGGAAATGCCGCATCCCGGTAAAGACCATGGCCATGCCGTGCTCGTCTGCGGCTTCAATCACCTCGTGGTCGCGTTGCGAACCGCCGGGTTGGATGACGGCACAGATGCCGGCTTTTGCGGCGGCGTCGATGCCATCACGAAACGGAAAAAAAGCATCCGACGCCATGACCGAGCCGGCCACAGTCAGTTGTTCATCCTCAGCTTTGATTCCGGCGATGCGCGCCGAGTAGACCCGGCTCATCTGGCCGGCCCCCACACCGATCGTGCGTCCGTGTGAGGCATAAACGATGGCATTGGATTTGACGAATTTCGCTACGGTCCATGCGAAGAGCAGATCCCGCATCTGATCGTCGGTCGGATGTTTCTGAGTGACTACCTTGAGGTCTTGCGCCGATACCTGGCCAAGGTCCTGATCCTGCACCAAAAGCCCGCCGGCGATGCGCTTGAAATGATATTGCCTGAAAGCCTCTGTATCCATTCGCGCCAGGCTGAGCACGCGCACATTCGGTTTTTCTGCCAGGGCACCAAGCGCCTCGGCTGAAAATCCTGGTGCGATGATGACTTCAACAAATTGGCGCTCCAGAATCAGTTTGGCGGTGGCACTGTCCAGGCTGCGGTTAAACGCAATAATGCCCCCGAACGCGGAGGTGGGGTCTGTCGCATAGGCTGCCCGGTACGCATCAATGAGCGTGTCGGCAGTGGCAACGCCACAGGGGTTGGCGTGTTTGACAATAACGCATGCGGGCTGCGAGAAGGCGCTGACGCACTCCAGCGCGGCATCGGCGTCCGCTACGTTGTTAAAGGACAGTGTTTTACCCTGCAGGAATTCAGCAGAGGCGAGGGAGCCTTCGTTGGGGTTGGCTTCGCGGTAAAGCGCTGCCGATTGATGAGGATTTTCCCCGTAGCGCATGTGTTGGGCTTTTCTGAACTGAAGATTTAGGATTTCCGGATAGCCGTCTTCTGGATCACGCGTCAGGTAGTTTGAGATCATGCCGTCGTATTCAGCGGTATGACTGAACGCTTTGGCCGCCATTTCCTCACGCGTCACTCGCGATACGCCGCCGGTTTGTTCGATTTCGTGGGCGACTCGTTCGTAATCGGCCTGATCGACTACGACCGTAACCGCGGCATGGTTCTTGGCGGCGGCGCGGATCATCGCCGGACCGCCGATGTCTATGTTTTCAATAGCCTCCTCCCGCGTGCAGTCATCGCGGGCAACAGTCGCAGCGAAGGGATAAAGATTGACTACCAAAAGATCGATGGGCTGGATGTCATGTTCGGCCATTTGCCGATCATCGGTACCTCGTCGCCCCAGCAAACCGCCGTGGATCTTAGGATGCAGGGTCTTCACTCGTCCATCCATCATCTCGGGAAAGCCTGTGTGATCTGAGACCTCACGCACGGGTATAGCGGCATCGCGCAACAGATTCGCCGTGCCACCCGTGGACAGGATTTCAATCTGGCAATGGTGTAGCCGCTTCGCGAATTCGGCGACGCCGGATTTGTCGGAGACGCTGATCAGCGCACGCGCGATCGGGTGGACAGGGTCGACTGGATTCATCTTGCTGAGGCTCTGCGTAGATCTAAGGAGTTGAGAGGGGCTGGGTTTAAGCAGTGCGGGCTTTGCGGCGCCTATTTAAGACCATATCGAGAGAGTTTTTTTCGCAGGGTGTTGCGATTGATGCCAAGAATCTGCGAGGCTTTTATTTGGTTGCCTGCGGCGTGCTGCATGACTTTTTCGAGCAGTGGTTTTTCCACCTCTGCAATGACAAGGGCGTGCAGGTCGTGGGTCTTCGCTCCGTCTAGGTCGTTGAAATAATTGGCCAACGATCGTCGGACACAATCGGCTAACGGGGGAGTTTTACTGGTGTTCATAGACGCCGATCGGTTCTGCCAGCTCGTCGAAAAGCGCGTTGAGCAGGCGATGTTGTTCGCAGGGTTGTTCGGCCTGGTTAAAGCGTTGGCGAAACGAGCTGGGTGCGCTTAATTTCTCAGCGTACCATTGGATATGTTTACGGGCGATACGCACGCCCTGCTCGATTCCATAGAACGCATGCAGTGCCTGTAGGTGCCAAAGGGCAGTTTCCCGTTTCTCCGTAAGGTCGGGCTCTCCCGGATCCGTACCGCTATCCAGCGTCTGACTGATTCGCGCGAGCAGCCAGGGCTGCCCCTGCGCCGCCCGGCCGATCATCACCGCATCGGCGCCCGTGTGGCGCAGTACGTTGAGCGCGGCAAGAGGAGAATCAATATCCCCGTTAGCGATGACGGGAATGTCGACGGCCGCTTTAACCGCGGCAATGGTGTCGTAATCAATGGGGCCATGGTATCGGCACTCGCGACTTCGGCCATGTACGGTGAGTGCCTGGATACCGGTCTGCTCCGCCATGCGGGCAATGATCGACGCGTTCTTGTTCTGGCGATCCCATCCGGTTCGCATTTTCAGGGTGACGGGAACCGTGACCGCGTTAACGACGGACTCCAAAATTCTCTGCACTAAAGGCTCGTCTTTCATGAGGGCAGAGCCCACGAGACGCTTACACACTTTCTTTGTGGGACAACCCAGGTTGATGTCGATGATCTGGGCCCCCCGATCCACATTAGCTCGAGCCGCATCAGCCATTTGCTGTGGATCCGCGCCCAGCAATTGAACGCTTATGGGTTTCCGCTCGCCGGTATGCGTGGTTCGCTGTCTGGACTTGCGGGAGTCCTGCAGATCGGGAGAGGCGCTGACCATCTCGGTGACGGCAAGTGCTGCACCAAACCGTCGTGCCAGTCTTCGATAGGGCTGGTCGCTCACTCCCGCCATGGGCGCGGCGAGGACTCGCCCTGCTATCGGCACGGAGCCAATCGACCAATGGGTGCTGTTGGGGTCACGATGGCTCACGGTCGATATCTCAGGAGCGAACGGCCCTGGCGGTAAGACCCGTGGTCGAGGAGTCGACCTGTGCCAGAACGAGCGTCACGAGGGCCTCGCGCTCGCCGCCGATTCTCTGGGAGGCTTCCACACCGAATTCGTCAGGGAGATACGTGCGACGAGCGAGCAGTTGACCGTTCGAATCGTGCAGGGAAATTTCCAACGAGGGATAAACCTGCTCTTCTTGACTGCGATTGATTAGATGAATGCGCACGACCAGAGCGTCTGGCTGCGTGCGGTGCAGATCCATTTCGCTTCGCGTCACGGCAATGGCCGGTCCGTCGAGCGACTGCGGCAGTTCGCAACCGGTATACCGGCAAAAGACGGCGACATAGGGTCTCGCGCCGGGTACGCTGGCGACCTCATCGAGCAGAGTAAACCGAAGCTGAATGAAAAGAGCGGCGAGCGCTAAGGCGAGCCCGGCTGCGGGCCATCGGGCGCGCCTGACGGCGTTCGTTGGCGCCGGCCGGGTGGATAAGTCGAGATCTGCACGCTCTTCAATGACGGGATCGTCTAGCGCGCGAAGTCTGGGCTCGAGTTTGCCTGACGGGGTTGCCGACAGATCGTCGTCGATCTGGCCGGTGGATGCCTCGAAATGGTCGGAATGGGCGGGTTGCGGTCCAGCGAGCGAAGCGGCGTTTTGCTGACTGTAGGGGGCTTTGGATTGCCCGTATCGGGTGGATTCGAGAGCGGCCGCGGGGTGGGGTATTTGGTCCACCAGATTCCATGCGGCGTTGAAGGTTTGCCCGCAGTCATCGCAGGCGATGAGCCCGGCGCGGGCACGCAAGGCTTCAGCGGTTACGGTGTTATTGCTTTCGCAAAAACTGCAACGCGTTTCGAATGTGGATATGTGAATCGCAGGCATAGGACCAGAAGATCGTCACGGACGTTGCCCGACCAAGGCAACCCACTCCTCCTGAGAGAAGGCAGTAAGATTGTACTGCGCGAAAGCCGCGCAAACCCGATCGGCCTGCGGCGCCAGAATACCACTCAGGATCAAGGTGCCCCCGGGGGTTAGAGCGCTTTCCAGAGACTCGGCGAGTTCAAGGATCGTTCCTGCCAGGATATTGGCGATCACCACGTCATAGCGATGGCCAGGATCGAGCTCGTCGGGTGCACATACCGCCAGTTGGTCAGCCACACCATTTAGTTTGGCATTGTCGATGCTAGCGGTAAGGGCGCGAGGATCCAGATCCACGCCGGTCGCTGTCGAGGCGCCGAGTCGTAGCGCAGCAATGGCCAAAATGCCGGACCCGCAGCCCCAGTCAAGCACGGCCTGACCGGAAAGGCGGATGGATTCGATCGCTCGCAGGCAGAGCTGTGTCGTCGCATGTGTTCCGGTGCCGAAGGCCAGACCCGGGTTGATGCGAATATCCATGGCGCGATCCTCAGCCATGGCCTCCCACGGCGGACACACCCAGATCCGCTCGCTGATTTGAATGGGAGGGAAGTTCTGTCGACCGGACAATTCCCAGTCTTGGTCATGCACGGGATCCGTCGTGATAGCGGCCCGCGCCCCAAGGATTAAATGCAAGGCGGCGACCACCTGATCGACATCGCTCTTAGATTCAAAAAGACCTGAGACCACCTGCTCTTCCCACTTCGGATCGTGGGGCGTGGGACCATCAAACTGGGGCGTGTCACCCGCGTCGGTTGTGGTCAGCGCGATCGCGCCAAGGGTGTCGAGCACTTCCTCGACCCGACGGGCGAGGTGTTGCTCGACCGTTGCCGAGACGCGCGTCCATGCCGGTCCATCACTGCTGCTCATCGGGATATCGGCCCCGGGGCCTCAGTTGGACAGCTGCCGTTCCAGGTAATGGATGTCGAGCGCCTGCTGGCGGAAAGCCGCGTCATCCACGATGCGCTGCTGAAGCGGGATGTTGGTGTGGATGCCGTCGATCACCATTTCGCGAAGCGCGCCGCTCATGCGCTGCAGCGCCTGCTCGCGGTTCTCACCATAGGCGATGACTTTCGCTATCAGTGAGTCATAGTAGGGAGGGACCCGGTAATTGTTGAAGATGTGGGAATCGACCCGTATGCCCGGTCCGCCCGGCTGATGGTATTGGGTGATGGTGCCCGGCGACGGCATAAAGGTATCCGGGTTCTCCGCGTTGATCCGACACTCTACGGCATGGCCTCGAAGACGCACCTCGGATTGCTTGATGCTCAGGGGCGCTCCGGCCGCAATGCCAATCTGTTCGCGCACGATGTCCACCCCGGTAATGAATTCGGTCACCGGATGCTCAACCTGTAAACGCGTGTTCATCTCGATAAAAAAGAACTCGCCGTTTTCATACAGAAACTCAAACGTCCCAGCGCCCCGGTAGCCGATCTCCCGACAGGCATTGGCACAGCGTTCACCCATGTCCTGACGGACGCCCTCTGAAATGTCTGGGGCGGGCGCTTCTTCAATTACCTTCTGATGCCGGCGCTGCATCGAGCAGTCGCGGTCTCCCAGAATCACCACCTCGCCGAAGGTATCGGCAAGCACCTGGAATTCGATGTGACGTGGTTTTTCAAGATAACGCTCCATGTACACCGTGTCGTTGCCAAAGGCGGCCTGCGCTTCGCTCCGGGTGAGTTGCCAGGCGTTCAGCAGAGCGGCTTCTGTATGAACCACACGCATGCCTTTGCCTCCACCACCGGCGGTGGCCTTGATGATGATGGGATAGCCGATGTCCGATGCTATCCGCATGATCTCGTCGGCGTCGTTCGGTAGTGGCCCGTCCGAGCCTGGCACACAGGGTACGCCAGCCGCTCGCATGGCTTTGATCGCCGAGATCTTGTCACCCATCAGGCGAATGGTGTCTGCGGTAGGTCCCACAAAAATAAACCCGCTTTGCTCCACGCGTTCGGCAAAGTCGGCGTTTTCTGCCAGAAAGCCATACCCGGGATGTATGGCCGTTGCGTCGGTCACTTCGGCGGCGGCAATCACCGCGGGAATATTCAGGTAACTGGCCGCCGCAGCCGCCGGTCCGATGCACACGGACTCCCCGGCTAGACGAACGTATTTGGTATCGGCGTCAGCGGTCGAGTGCAGCGCAACCGTGCGAATACCGAGCTCATTGCAGGCACGCAGAATGCGTAGCGCGATTTCGCCTCGGTTGGCGATCACCAGTTTTTCGATCATGGGTCGACGGCTTAAGCGCCGTTTTCCTCAATCACGAAGAGGGTTTCTCCGAACTCAACTGGATCGCCGCTGCGCTTGAGGATTTTCTTCACCACGCCGCTGACTTCAGCCTCGACCTGGTTGAATATTTTCATGGCTTCGATCATGCATAGCGTGTCGCCCACGCTTACCTTGCTGCCAATCTCAACGTAGGGTTTGGAGTCGGGATTGGGTGAGGCGTAAAACGTCCCGACCATCGGAGAGCTCACAGCACTGCCCGCTTCCGAGGCGGTGTTCGCCGGCGGCGCGACGCTTGCGGGAATCGGATCCGGGATATAGGCGGGCGACACCGGGGCAGCGACAGGCGCTGGAGCGGGCGCGGACGCAAAAACCGGAGACGGCGTGCCCGAGCGACTTAGCCGAATCGACTCTTCCCCTTCGGTGATTTCAATTTCATTGAGCTGCGATTCCTCGAGCATCTCGATCAACTTTTTTATTTTTCTGATATCCATTTATTTTTTCAGATGGTAGGGTCGCTAAAACCCAAATGCGTGAGCGCGGCACCAATGGCAACGGTATAGCCCGCCGTTCCTAATCCGCAAATGACGGCCTGAGCCAGATCCGAGAAGAACGACTGCCGACGAAAGGGCTCGCGCGCGTGAACGTTTGAAATGTGGACCTCGATAAACGGGACATTCACCGCCGCAAAAGCATCACGCAACGCGACGCTGGTGTGCGTGAACGCTGCCGGGTTGATCACGATGAACCGGGTGCCATCATGTAGCGTCTGCTGGACGCGATCCACAAGATCGCCCTCATGATTGGACTGCAGCGCGCTCAGCGAGGCGCCGGCCGAGACAGCCTGGTCTTTGGCGCGAGCGTTAATGTCCTCAAGCGAGTCATGGCCATAAACGTCAGGTTCGCGCGTGCCCAACAGGTTGAGGTTGGGACCATGTAGTAGAAGGATGTCGGACATAAATACGTTCTCTTGAAGCGTATTCTGATCTTTTGGGTAATTTATGTCCAGATAAGCACATTTAGCGTCATTTTCAATGAACTTCTAAGACATTGAAAAAACAGTGGATGCGCGAAAAAAGGGCTGACTCAACTGGGTGTCTTAAGCCAGGCTTGTATGTCGGACGCTGAGAGTTCGCCGGTCTTGCGGTGAATGAGACGGCCGGCGGGGTCGAAAACCAGGGTAAACGGCAGATGTCCCGGATTACCAAAGGCGCTCATTAGGGAGATCCCCTCACTCTTACCTATCAGCGAAACGTAGTCGAGGCCAATCTCGTCTTCGAAGGGCCGAACCGCCTCAAGATCATCAATGGCGATGCCAATCACAGTAACGGTGCCGGCGTGAATCGCCTGAGTAGCAATCAAGAGCGGGATCTCTTTTCGGCAGGGCGCACACCAAGTGGCCCAGAAATTCAGGATCGTGATCCGTCCCGAGAGTGTTTCCGAAGAAAATGCCTCGCCATCAGTAGTGGGCAGGGAAAAATCGGGGAGGGTACTGAGCGTCGGAGCGGCCGGGTGCGAATGGAGAAATTTCTCAGCGCTAAGATAGCCCAGGGCGACCGCGAGACCGCCTGCGCCCAGCGCCATCAGCCATCGCCGCCGTGTCATCGGGCTATCGAATCTTCTCAAGCAGGGCCATGAAGTCCGATGCGCCAAGATAGCCGTACAGACGCTGCTCGCGTTGCTCAACGCCCTGTGAGTTCATGAAAAGCATGGCGGGTGGGCCAAACACCCCGAGGTGCTTCTTTATCGGTTTGGTGCCAGGGTCGTCAGGATCGGTCACGTCAATCTTTAAAAGGCGATAGTCCTTTAGCGCGTCTCGTACGGTCGGATCACTAAAGGTGGTTTTTTCCATACGCACGCAGTCTGTGCACCAGTCCGCATAAAACTTGATGAAGACTGGGCGATTGGCTTTTGCTGAGCGCTCGATTTCCGCATTCAGCGTCTCAAGGGTACCGACGCTTTCAAAAACGAGCGTTTCCGATGGTTGCTCGGCGCGGGTTTGCGTCCCCCAGCCCTGGATTGAAATGGGGGCAAGGATGTCGCGACCTCCACTGAAGCCCCCAATCATTGCCAGAACGCCCCAGATCAAAAGAACGGTTCCAACGCCCTTTGACAGCAGGGTCCATCCGGTCGGGCGGTCACCGACGTGTCGGGCGGCGCCAAGGTAAACACCGGTGATGATGAATAGCGCAGACCATAAAAGGAGTACCGGCACGGCGGGGACAGCCCCAAGGAGGTAAACCGCAACTCCGAGAAGCATCACGCCAAACGATTGTTTTACCCGCTCCATCCAGACACCGCTCTTGGGAATCAGCCAGGTGGCTCCTGCCCCCGCCACGATCAGAATGACCCCCATACCAAGCGCCATCGCAGACATGAGCGCGCCACCCAGCCACGGATCACCTTTCAAGATGGCGATACTCAAAACAGAGATCAGCAGCGGCGATACACAGGCGCCGACGATAAGCGCAGAGATTGCGCCGAGAATAAATACCGCGCCAGCGGAGCCGCTCAGTCGTTGACTGCCCGTACTCAACCGGGACTGAAGAGCCGAGGGCATCTGGATTTCAAAGAGCCCGAACATCGAGAGCGCCATGACGGCCAGAATGACGGCAATAGTGCCGATAGCCCATATATTCTGGAAATAGGCCTGCAGTTGCTCACCGGTTGCGCCAGCGACGGCGCCGATCACCGCATAGGTCGCGATCGTCCCCAGCACATACACAGCCGCGAGCCAGGTGGACCGGCTGCGACTCGCACCCGCCTGACCGATGACGCCACCCAGCAGGATGGGAATCAACGGCAGCACGCAAGGCGTGAAACTCAGGAGTAATCCGGTTCCAAAGGCGGCAATCAGATAACCGATGAGCTCTTTTTGCGAAACGGGGGATTCGCCAGATGACGGTGGTGAGCCGTTCTCGGAAGGCATCGTGTCGGCGCTGGCGGGAGAGACCAGTTTTGAGAGCACAACGGGAAATGACTCTTTGGCTGGGGGATAGCAAATTCCTTTATCCGCGCAGCCTTGGTAGCTCACGACCATCTCGGCAAGCGTCGCGCCGGCCGATGCAGAAAACGGCAAATCAACCGTGAAGTCCGTCTCGTAAATCTCGACGTCGCCAAAATAAGGATCCTGTTTCATTCGTCCAGGTGGTGAGACCCAGTCGCCGAGCACACCACCGCTGGCCGCGATGACGTTCAGTTTGTCTCGGTACAGGTAATAGCCCGGCGCGACACGAAATCGGGCTTGTAGTCGGGTCGAGGAGACGGCCTCGATGTCGAATGAGAATGCTTGATCGGCGTCCAGAAACTCCGGTTCGCTCGATCCTGTGCCGAGCAACTGCTGAAGGTCCGCGACGCTGTTAATCGCCCCGCTTGCGACGGCGTTACTCGTCGGAAGGGCCAGAGAGATCTGATGCGCAATAGGTGCGTAACAAACCCCAATCGGCTCGTTACAGCCTTGACCCGTTGCTTTGAGCTCAAGGGCGCCCGAATCATCAGGGGTTCGGGAAAGCGCCAGCGTGATTCGCGCCGATCGCTCAAATATCTCAACGTCGCCGAAAAACTCATCCTTTTTTATTTTCCCTTTTGGTAGGTCGACCGCCGCTATGGCTACCCCTGCCGGCCCGGCTTCAAAAGCGAACTTGTCGAGATACATGTAATACCCCGGCGCGATGGTCCACTCGATAGCCACCCGATCGGCGGCAATGACCTCCGTGGCAAAGGCAAACGCCTGATCCGGCTCAAGAAGCTCGTCCGCGTCCTGGGCTTTCGCGGGTGTTGTCGCCTGAAACAACACAAGTGCGAGAAAACTGGCAACCCAAGGCCTGAAACACTGCCGGCGTGAAGACATGAAAGTTGTGAGCATTTAAAGATTTTTGATTGATCCAGCCGAGCGCCGGATCCTTCTGATAACCGTATGATTTTTCTGAGGGATCGCTCCGAGGCTATTTTCGCATGTTCTGATTAAAGGGGCCTTATCGGGCTTTGCGTCATTTTTTTGGACTTTCATGACGTTAAGATAGGGCTTCATCCAGCAAAACCAACGGTCGCGGTTTCTCGCCCTAAATGCCTGTATTCGCTTTCATCTTTCTGGTCGTTCCCATCCTCGAGATTTATCTCCTGATTAAGGCGGGAGGCCATTTTGGGGTGGACTGGACGATTGCGGCAGTTGTCGGCACCGCGGTTGTGGGTGCTGCGCTGGTTCGAAGGCAGGGCCTGGCGACGCTGGCCCAAGTCCGGCAGGCCCTCGGGCAGGGTCAGACGCCGGCGCTCGAGATTGCCGAGGGCTTGATCCTTTTAGTGGCGGGCGCGCTTTTGCTTACTCCGGGGTTTTTCACGGATGCGATTGGCTTTTTATGCCTTGTTACGCCCCTGCGTCGATGGGTCGTCAGCTCCTGGTTCATGCGTTTTGTCGTCACGCCCAACGCCTCAGGCGGTGTGCGCGCCTCAGGGGTTGTAGAGGGCGAATTTCGCCGTCTTGACGATTAAATTTTGTCTTAAGACTTGACTTTAAGTTTTTAAACCCTATTATTAGCACTCAAATAAGGCGAGTGCTAACGTTCGTTGCACTCCCAATTTTCCTCCATTACTCAAAACTTTAGGAGATAAAGCAGATGAAAATTCGACCACTGCACGATCGCATTGTGGTGCGCCGACTCGATGAGGAGCGAACCAGCGCCGGCGGAATCGTGATTCCTGACTCGGCTACTGAAAAGCCGATGACCGGTGAGGTTCTCGCCGTAGGTAACGGCAAGCGTCAGGACAATGGCGAGCGCATCACCCCGGACGTCAAAGTCGGGGATAAGGTGATGTTCGGCAAATATTCCGGTACCGAGGTGAAGGTCGAAGGTGAGGAAGTCCTGGTGATGCGTGAGGACGACATCATGGGAATCATCGAAGGCTGATCTCAACTGTCATCAGACCGTTCGAATCGAAAACATTTTTAAAGGATAAAAATAATGTCAGCTAAAGAAGTGAAATTCGGCGAAGCCGCCCGTGCCGCCAAATTGCGCGGCGTGAACACGCTTGCGGATGCCGTGAAAGTGACGCTTGGCCCCAAAGGTCGTAACGTCGTGCTCGATAAGTCGTTCGGTGCGCCCACCATTACTAAGGACGGCGTCTCCGTGGCGAAGGAAATCCAGCTCAAAGACAAATTTGAGAACATGGGTGCCCAGATGGTGAAAGAAGTGGCGTCCAAGACCTCTGACGTTGCGGGAGACGGAACCACCACCGCAACCGTGCTCGCTCAAGCGATGCTTCGGGAAGGTATGAAGTCTGTCGCCGCCGGCATGAACCCGATGGATCTCAAGCGCGGTATCGATAAAGCCGTTGCTGCGGCCGTAGAAAAGCTGGCCGGCATTTCCAAGCCCTGCTCTGATCACAAAGAAATTGCCCAGGTGGGTACGGTTTCTGCCAACGCGGACGAGTCCGTTGGCGGCATCATCGCCGAGGCCATGGAGAAAGTGGGCAAAGAGGGCGTGATTACGGTTGAGGAAGGCAAGAGCCTGGAAAATGAGCTGGATGTCGTGGAAGGCATGCAGTTTGACCGTGGTTATCTGTCGCCCTACTTCATCAACAACCAGGAATCCATGCAGTCGGACCTCGAGAACCCGCTGATCCTGATTCACGACAAGAAGATCTCCAACATTCGCGACATGCTCCCGGTTCTGGAAGCCACCGCCAAAGCCGGTCGTCCGCTTCTGGTTATCGCGGAGGATATCGAGGGTGAAGCGCTCGCCACGCTCGTGGTGAACAACATCCGCGGTATCGTCAAGGTCTGTGCTGTGAAAGCGCCTGGTTTTGGCGATCGTCGAAAAGCCATGCTGCAGGACATCGCTATCCTGACCGGCGGTCAGGTCATCTCTGAGGAAGTGGGCATGAGTCTGGAAGCCGCTACCCTTGAAGATCTGGGTTCTGCCAAGCGTGTGCAGGTCAGCAAGGAAAACACCACGGTCATCGACGGCGCCGGTTCGGCCAGCGACATCGAGGCTCGGGTCAACCAGATTCGTGTGCAGATCGAGGAAGCCACCTCTGACTACGACAAAGAAAAGATGCAAGAGCGCGTCGCCAAGTTGGCTGGCGGTGTGGCGGTTATCAGAGTGGGTGCCGCGACTGAAGTCGAAATGAAAGAGAAGAAGGCCCGTGTGGAAGACGCCCTGCACGCGACTCGCGCTGCGGTGGAAGAAGGCGTGGTACCTGGTGGCGGTGTCGCCCTGGTCCGTTGTATCGCTTCGGTCGCCGAGGTGAAAGGCGCGAACCACGACCAGGACATGGGTATCAAGATCGTCGAGCGCGCCATTCAGGAGCCGCTGCGTCAGATCGTTGCCAATGCTGGCGAAGAAGGCTCTGTGGTGCTGAACAACGTACTGAGCCAAGACGGGAACTACGGGTACAACGCCGGCTCCGGCGAGTATGGCGACATGATCGCCATGGGCATCCTGGATCCGACCAAGGTCACCCGCGTGGCCCTGCAGCATGCGGCGTCTATCGCCGGTATGATGATCACCACTGAAGCGATGGTGGCGGAAATTCCGGAAGACAAGCCGGCGGCTCCGATGGGCGGTGACATGGGCGGTATGGGCGGTATGGGCGGCATGATGTAAGTTGCCCATCTGGCTTTAAACAGCCTGAAAAAAGCCCCGCCCTCGGCGGGGCTTTTTTTTGCGCCGGCTCGGCTGGCCAAACCCTTTCTGGCCGATAGAATCACCATAAACCACCCCTTCGGTACGGCGTGGCTTGTCCGTTAACCGCTAGGAGCGATCAGGAGATAACGATGCGTTTTGCCATGGTGTCCGCATTCAAACCCATTTGCCGACCCGGGATCGCGCGAGCCGTGCTGGCGTTGTTCGTGCTTTTGGTTTCGACCAAGCCAGGTTGGGCAGTTGATCCCATTGTAGGGGCCGCCCCTTTTTCACCCCAGCCGGCGGCAGCTCAGATAAAGCCGGGGCTCGCCGTCACGTATTCATACGAGCGGTACGTGCACGTGGATGAGCTCGAAACCTTGCGTCATCCGGTAATCGGTGAGCCGTTGGCCAACATTGCTCATCGGACCCGCGATGGGAATGTGTTGACAGCCAACCAGGCCATGCTGGTAGGCGCGCATATTCGTGGCATCATTCATTTTGATTCGGTTGGTACCTATGTGTTTCGGATTGAATCGAACGATGGCGTAAAGGCCAAGATAGGCGGTCAGCAAATCTGGATCGATCCGGAGATTCACGGCAACCGATGGTCACCACTCCTACCGGTGGTGATTGATGTGCCGGGTTGGTATGAATTGTGGATCAATTACTACCAGAAAAAAGGGACGTCGGCGTTGCAGCTGAAGTGGACGCCACCGGGTGCGGGCGAAGAAGTGCTGGTTCCGCCGGATGTCCTGGCACACGTTGAGAGCCAGGTGGGTCAATAGCACCGGCAAAAGGTCAATCGGTTTATTCAGGCAGTTGATCGATGCCCTCAAGCGCCACAATGTGCGATTGAGTCAGGCGCTGGCGTATGGTCTTGTAGGGTTGGTACTCCTCACAGTCATAGAAGGCCATTAGCTGGTCCCAGCCTGGAAATTCGATGACCACCAAGCGTTTGGGCTGCCAGTCTCCCTCCAGTATCTGTGTCTTTCCACCTCTGGCGCGATAAACACCGCCATATCGAGCCGCAATTTTCGGCACCTCTTCGAGGTAGCCGCTCTCCTTGTAGGCCTGCATGTCCGAGGGGCTGACGTCGGCTACCAGAAATGCGCTCATCTATTTATTTTATGATGTTTTATGACTTCTGATTCAGGCGATCAAACAATCGTGATTAACGCGTCCAGCAGCGCATCCGGTCGTTCCATCATGAGTGAGTGCCCGGTTTTTTGCATGCGACAGACTTTGGCATCGGGTATCGCGTCGATCAGTTTCTGGGCCGATCGCATGGGCGTCATGATGTCACGATCACCGAGTATGAACAGCGTCGGGCACTGTATCGCCCTTGCATGATCCTGTCCCGTCGCATAACCCTCGCAGGCCTTAAGGTCGTAATGGATCACATCGTCTCTGGCTTTTTCCAGAAGGCGAAGGGTCGTGCCAGCCATCCACATGCCGGGGTTTTCATTGCCACCCAACTGGGCTGATTTGCTGTAACCCCAGTAGGTGATCATGTCGATCACATCGTGGTCATTGTTGGCCGCGGACGCCATCATGGCGGGGTGGACCCCCATAGGTGCTGTTGTTCCAATCAAGGCCAGTGCGCGTGCACGGTCCGGATGTCGGGCCGCTGCGCTCAGCGTTACCAGTGAGCCCATGGAGTGCCCCACCAGGGCTGCCGACGAAATACCCGCCGCCTCCATGGTCTCGACGACCGCGTCCGCCATTTCATCGATGGTCGAACACGGGCTTCCTGCCGATTTACCGTGGCCCGGCAGATCAAGGGACAAAACGTTGTAGCCGTGGCGCGCGAAGTAGCGCGAAGGCAGAACCCAGACCGTGTGATCCATCCCGGTTCCATGGACGAACACAACAGCAGGCTGGTTTGTCTGATGCTCGCGCGCGCCGGTGTAGACGAAGAGCTCGCCGAAGGATGTATTCACTCGCATGACCGCTATCCCTTCTGCGAGGCTTTGAGCGCTCGATCGAGATCTTCCATGAGATCGTCTGGATCCTCGAGCCCGATCGACAAACGAACAAGGCCCTCCGATATACCTGCCGCCTTCAGAGCAGCGGCGTCCATGCGGTGATGGGTCGTGCTCGCGGGGTGAATCACGAGAGATTTGGCATCACCTACGTTGGCAAGATGCGAGAGTAACTCAACCCGACTGATAAACCGCTGGCCGGCCTCGCGACCCCCTTTGATTCCAAAGCTGAAAACAGCGCCACACCCCTTGGGCAGTAGCTCTTTTGCAAGATCATGATCAGGGTGATCCGGCCGCTCCGGGTACGTGACCCACTCGACGGCTTCATGATTTGCCAGAAACTCAACGATCGCCCGGGTGTTCGCGATGTGTCGCTGCATTCGCAACGGCAAGGTCTCCATACCCTGCAACACCTGAAAGGCGGTGGAGGGACTCATGCAGGCTCCAAAATCGCGAGCGCCTTCCTTACGGGCTCGGTTGATAAAGGCGGCGGGGCCAAACTCTTCCACAAAGTTCATATTATGGAAGCCGGCATACGGTTCGGTTAGCGTGGGGAATTTGCCGGATCCGGCCCAGTCGAAGCTGCCGCTATCGACCACCAATCCACCGATGATGACGCCGTGGCCGCTCAAGAATTTCGTGGCGGAGTGGAACACCAGATCGGCGCCCAACGAGAACGGCTGACAGAGATACGGGGTCGTGAAGGTGGAGTCGATCAGAAGCGGCAGGCCGTGCGCATGGGCGACATCGCTCACCGCCGGGATATTCAGCACATCCAGTCCCGGGTTGCCCAGGGTTTCACCGAATAAAAGGCGCGTGTTGGGTTGGATGGCCGCAGCGAAGGCGTCCGGATCCCGGGGATCCACAAATGTGGTCGTGATGCCGAAGCGTGGCAGGGTGTAATCCAGAAGATTATGAGTGCCGCCATAAATAGCGCGAGAGGAAACGATGTGATCGCCGGCGCCAAGGATGGTTGCAATGGCCAGATGACAGGCGGCCTGACCGCTGGCCGTGGCAATGGCGCCCACCCCGCCTTCCAGTGCCGCGATTCGCTCTTCCAGCACTGCGGTCGTGGGATTGGTGATCCTTGAGTAGACGTGCCCTGCCCGTTCGACGTTAAAAAGCGATGCCGCATGATCCGGACTTTTGAATACGTACGATGCGGTCTGATAAATCGGGGTGGCTCGAGCCCCGGTGGCGGGGTCCGGCTGCTGGCCGGCGTGCAGGCTCAAGGTATCGAAGCCGAAGGTCTTGGCGTTACTCATATCTGAACTCTATTCGATCGTTTGTGGTGGGATCTACAATGGGGTTAGCGTCCGAGGGGCCTCAAACGTGTGGGTGACGCTGAGTGGACTTACTTCGCCAGAATCCAATGTTCGCATGAATCAGTCGTGCGGACGAGAGACCGGGTGAGTGACCACTCGATAAACAGGATCGATCGCTCGCACCGGGCTTCGCATGGGGCGGTATCGAAAATTATTTTGGGCCAGCAGGGGGTGGTGAAAGGGGTCGCCCAGTCGAATATCCAAACCGTAGCGCCGCTCGAATTCAGCGGAATCCTCAAGATGCGGATCCAGATCCTCGCCTTTCCCGCGACTCGCTGACTCATGATGGATCAGGACGGCTTCGCCGTCGCAAAGAATCCGGTACCCCATGTTGCTGACGCGCAGGCAAAGGTCGACATCTCCAAAAGCGACTTTGAGATTTTCGTCAAAGCCTCCTGCTGCTTCGAACACGGCTGGCTTGATCATAAGACAGGCAGCAGTGACGGCGCTGAATCCGCGGGTCACCAGGGCCGGTTGCGCCCCGGTGTCCGACGGGTTTGGTCGGTAAGCATCCGCGAACCGTTCAAGTTTCATGAAATGCTCAGCGACGCCGATCCCTAGGACGACGCCTGCGTGCTGAATGTGATGTCCTGCCCATGGGCGAGCGCGGTCCTTTGCCTGAGCGTCGTCGGATTGGCTCGGGTAAAGCAATAAGGCGCCAATCACGCCCACATCTGGTCGAGACAACTTATCGCGCATGCTCTCCAACCAGCCGGACTGTAGCGCCTCCACATCGTTATTCATGAAGAGCAGGCTGTCATAAGTGGTGCTCAGTTGGCGTACCGCCAAATTATTCAGTCGAGAAAAATTGAACGCTCCAGTAGCGCGGACAACATAAGCGTTGTCTCTAAGCTGATTCAAATAAACGCGCGTTTCTGGATCGTCGGAGTCATGATCGACCACAATCAGATCAAAAAGATGTGCCGGTACCGTTTGCTGGATCGATCGGATAGTGTTTTTCAGGAGCCCACACTGGTTTTTGGTGGGGATAATGATCGCGGTTTTACCTTTGGAGGGTCGTGCAAAGCGCACTCGACAGACATTGCTGTCGGCAACGGGCTCAACTTTTGCGTCCGCCATGCCCATTTTTTGAAGGTAGTCGTTAATCGATTCGGCGCCAAGACGCTTGTGGGGCGTTTGATTTCTGTCTCGAATGTGGGAGTGCAGAACATCTGGGATGTGCAGGACTTTCTCGCACCGGGCCAGCGCGTCAAGCACTAGGGCTTCCGAGATCTGGTAGGCATCCAGATCGGTCCAGGGACCTCGCGACGGGCTCAGTTTCGATGCTCTAACAAGAGTCGGCAAGCCGGTAAACGCGTTTGCTAAAAAATGGTCAAGGCTAAAGGCGGGCCTCAAGTTGATGCGGATGACACGCTCTGAATCCCAGCTGAGTTCCGCATCGTCTGCATAAACGATGTCCGGGGACTGATTCACGATGGATTTTGCAAATTGCATCAGCGCTGAGCCATCCAGTAGATGATCGGTATCCATCACGCACCAGAAGTGGTCAGACGATTGAGTCAGAACTGGCGCTCGATCCGCCGGTACAGATTGAATTCGAGCGTCTCGGCAGTACCAGCGATCCAGAGGCGTTAGCCCAGCGGAGCCCGCAAGTGGCCAGATAAAGAGCTCCCAATGAGGGTATTCCTGGTTGATCACAGCGTCGATGAACCGTCGGAATTGAGGTCCACGGCATGGGTCTGCCCGAAGCAGGATCTTGATACGGGGCGCTTTTGGGTGGGCGACAATATCGCGATGTGAGAGGTCAACACCGCGGTTCGACCGCAGAAAGGTGAGCCAGGCGGTCAGTGAAATCGTGGGCTGAATGGTGCGGTATGTTCGATGACAAAGCCATCGAAAAAATGCGCCGGCACCCCTCCCAAAAAGCAAACCGAGAAGAACGCGTATCTCTTTTCGCCACCGCGTGGCTCGCAGGGTGCCCTGCGTCAGGCAGTAACGAAGCAGGTGAATCTTGCCCAGATAGGTCAGCGTGAAGTCATCGATCGAAAACCATCCTAGATTGGGAAGTCGAGTGCGGGGGTACTCAAGATCGAACGGATCAAATCGAAAGCCATCGGGTCCCAGGTCGTAGTAAACGAGGTGTCGTGTGGCGCCTGGAAAATGGGCCCGCAAATTGATAGTGTTTTTTTCGGCTGCGGGTCTTGCGTCAGGTTGAAGCTGGACCTGAGCCATGCTGTCCGGGATCCCTCCGAAATTGCCGGGTACCTGCCTTGGGGGTGGAAGTTTTTCGACGGAATCCAGCGGATAAATCTTGGGAACGAAAAGACTATCCGTAAAGCCGGTATGGGCTCGATAGGAGATCAAGTACCAGCCAGGCCTAAGCTTGCCCCGCAGGGGTCGAACCCGAAGTTTCGGGTCAAAGGCGACTGCCTCAAAGCCGCGGCCGGCAGGTTTTGCATCACCCCTGGGGGCCATGATGGTGCGATAGGTTCGGTAACGAAAATACCGAATCCAAGCCATCGTCGCGGGCCTTGCGAGCGGCGCGAGAAAATTACGAATAGCAAGAGGTGCCGAGGACATAGGCCCTAGTTTAATGAGGTCCGCTCGACCGGATAAGGGTCTGCCTGCGGCTCAACCGGCCTGGGGCAAGCAGCGAGTACGCAAGATACCGTTGCGGACGTCGATTACGCCACGTCTCTGGCTACGCGAGAGTGTGCCAGCCCGTGCTTAAGGGTGCCGACCATCGTTTGTGGTGGCCTCATCGAGGGAGCTCGACAGAAGGCGATGCAGCCCTTGTGTACTGTTGGAGCGCGGGTTATCGAGCTGTCCGGACCTTTACCCGCACTTCGAATCGCCGCAGTTGAGGCAAGTCATACAGCCGTCGAGAAGGACAGCGGCTTTCGTCTGGCACTTCATGCACAGGCGTGATTCGGGCGGGAAGGCTGGTGCTTCTTCGTTCAGAGTGGTTTCGACCTGCCCGGCAGCTTGCGTGCGGCTCTCGAACTCGCGACGTTTTTCATCGATCAATTTCTGCTGGTGCTCGTCCAGGCCATCATCACGGATCATGCCAATCATGCGCATATGGCTATCAATCGCGTCGCCGATTTCGGCGACCAGAGATGGCGTGTACTTGCCGCCTCGCTTGAAATACCCGCCCTGAGGATCAAAAACGCTTCGAAGCTCCTCGACCAAAAAGGTGGCGTCACCGCCCTTTCTAAACACCGCCGAGATGATGCGCGTAAGCGCCACGATCCACTGGAAGTGGTCCATGTTTTTGGAGTTGATAAAGATCTCAAACGGCCGGCGTTTTTCATACGGCGTTTGCGGATTCAGGACGATGTCATTAATGGTGACGTAAAGCGCATGATCAGAGAGCGGCGTCTTAATCTTGTAGGTGCTGCCGACCAACATCTCCGGCCGTTCGACCTTTTCATGCATCTGCACCACATTCGCTGGCAGGCCGTCGTTACCTGTCAGCAGTACCGCCGGCTCAGCGACGGGCGCTTCTTTCTTAGATTCGGTCGCTGCGGGCGAAACGACCTCGAAATCCGATATGGTTTTGGCAATCTTGATAGCCATGTTTTTCTGATTTCCTAAAACGATTGATTCTGTCGTGGGTCTGGTCGATCTTCGAAAGGCCTAAAACTTGCCGTAATAACCTTCCTTGAGTGCATCAAAGAGATTCGCCGCGGTGTGTATTTCGCCGTCGTACTCAATTTCTTCGTTGCCTTTTACTTCCACCACTTCACCGTCGGCCAGCGTGAAGCGATAAGTGGTATTGGCAAGATCTTCTTCTTTGACCAACACGCCCTGGAACACTTCAGGATTGAAACGAAACGTCGTGCAGCCTTTGAGGCCTTTCTCGTAGGCGTACATATAGATGTCTTTGAAGTCCTCGAAAGGGAAGTCGGTCGGAACGTTTGCCGTTTTGGAGATGGACGAGTCGATCCATTTCTGGGCAGCCGCTTGCACGTCCACATGCTGGCGCGGCGTAATGTCGTCCGCGCTAATGAAGTAATCCGGCAGCGCGTTCGCCCCTTCCACGCCGGGCGCGGCATCGGGATTGACGAGCGCACGATAGGCCAGGAGCTCGTAAGACAGCACATCCACCTTCTCTTTTGTTTTGCGCCCTTCTCGAATGATGTTACGGCTATAAAGATGTGCGAAGGACGGCTCAATGCCGTTGCTTGCATTATTGGCCAGTGACAAACTGATCGTACCGGTCGGTGCAATCGAGGTGTGATGACTATAACGCGCGCCGTGTTCAGCAATTTGATCTGTCAGCGCCGAATCGAATTGCTGCATGTAGCGGCTGTATTTTGCAATCAGCACCGACCCGCGCACCCGATCCCCAACCTTGTAGCCATCCTTCGCCATCTCTGGGCGACGGGCCAGCATCTCTGCAGTCACCTCGAAGGTTTCCAGCATGATGGGGGCTGCCCCTTTTTCCTTGGCAAGCGCCAGGCCGGTTTCCCAGCCGACCTCCGCCATTTCTCGGGCCACGCGCTCCGTGAACTCGAGAGAGTCCGCCTCGCCGTACTTCATCTGAAGCATGGTCATTGCGGATCCGAGGCCCAAAAAGCCCATGCCGTGCCGGCGTTTATGGCGGATCTCGTTGCCCTGCTGCTCCAGCGGAAGTCCGTGTACTTCGACCACGTTATCCAGCATTCTTGAGAAGATCGCCACGACTTTTCGGAAGCGGTCCCAGTCAAAACGGGCCTCGTCGGTAAACGGTTCGTCAACGAAGCGCGTCAGGTTAATCGATCCCAAAAGACAGCTGCCATAAGGCGGTAACGGCTGCTCACCGCACGGGTTCGTGGCGCGAATATCCTCGCAGAACCAGTTGTTGTTCATCTCGTTAATTCGATCGATCAAGATGAATCCGGGCTCTGCATAGTCATACGTCGACGCCATGATCAGGTTCCAGAGTCGGCGCGCGGGTATGGATCGATAGATCTTGCAGGCGACCTGACCTATCTCATTTGTACGGTAACCATCGGTTACGGGCCAAGAGCGCCAGACCACGCGCGTGTCGTCTTCCGCCAGCTCCGCCTCGTTCGCGGGGAATACCAGTTCCCAGTCGCTGTCGTCCTTTACGGCCTGCATGAATTCGTCTGTGATCAGGCAGGACAAATTGAACTGCCGCAGTCGACCGTCCTCCCGCTTGGCGCGGATAAAGTCAGTGATGTCCGGGTGGGCAATATCGAAGGTTCCCATCTGGGCGCCGCGGCGACCACCAGCCGAAGATACGGTAAAGCACATGGCATCGTAGATATCCATGAAGGACAAGGGGCCGGACGTGTACGCGCCAGCGCCACTGACGAAAGCGCCCTTCGGTCGCAGCGTCGAAAATTCATAGCCTATGCCACAGCCGGCTTTAAGGGTAAGTCCGGCTTCGTGCGTACGACCCAGAATGCCGTTCATTGAGTCCGGAATTGTTCCCGACACGGTGCAGTTGATGGTGCTGGTTGCCGGCTTGTGCTCTTGGGCGCCAGCGTTGGACACAATGCGTCCTGCTGGGATCGCGCCGTTTCTGAGCGCCCACAAAAATGATTCGAACCACTCGCTTTGCTGTTCGGGCGCTTCGGTTTCGGCTAGCGCTTTGGCGATCCGATGGTAAGTCCCGTCAATATCGGTATCGAGGGCCTGACCGGATTTGGTTTTCAGGCGATATTTTTTGTCCCATATATCAACCGAGGCGCTCTGAAAAGAGATCTCTTCTGAAGGGCTGGCCTGATTTAGGTTGGTGGCTGTTTTCATTGATGTGTGTGGTCTGATGCGGTTTATTTATTTATCTTTTTTTGCCATAGCAATCCCTGGGACACGAGTCATCGTTGACCCAAAGATCCCTGAATTCCTACATCAATCCTTAGTTGGCCCCATGTTTTAAACGCCACTTATTTTTGGCGGGCCTAGCCGATAACACTACATGTTGTGGCGTGAGGGGGAGAATACGCCCTACATATAGGGAGGTCAAATTTTTTTGATGAGCTCGCTATGGTGCGGGAAAAACGAAGCTCGTCTACACGGTCAACTGTCGGTAGATACCGGCGACCTTGGTCGGCAACTGCCCGACGTCGTCTATGAGGGTGTAATTGACCGCACCGTACATGTGTGGCAAGTACTCTCGGGCCTGCTGATCGATCGTGATGCAAAACGGATGAATCCCTGATCGTTTGGCTTCGATCAACGCCTGCCGCGTATCCTCGATACCGTACTCGCCGCGGTAGCCGTCATAGTCATCGGGCTTCCCGTCAGAAAGTGTGATCAGTAACCGGGTCTTGGCGGCGACCTGATTCAGTTGTCGGGTAAGGTGGCGAATCGTGACACCCATTCGCGTGTAGTCCCGCGGTTCAATTCCCGCTATCCGCGCTTTGACTTCCTCAGAGTACGGCTCGGTTATTTCCTTTACCCGATAAAGTTCGCATCGCTTTCGTGTCATTCCGGAAAAGCCGTAAATCGCATATCGGTCACCGAGAATCTCAAGCGCTTCGCATAGCAGGATAAGGCATTCACGTTCCGCGTCGTTGATCCAGCCTTTTGTGGAACCGCTGACATCCACCATAAAAATAACCGCGATGTCCCGCTCGCGCCGTTCCAGGCGAGAAAGAATATCGCTGCTCATTTCCTCGCCAGCAAACGCCTGGACCCGGGCCTCGATCAAGGCATCCAGATCGATATCATCACCCGAGTTTTGTCGCCGCAAGCGCTGCGACCGGTTGCGAAGGGCCTCGAAACTGCGGCGCAAAGACAGCACGGATCCTCGGTGTTTCTCGAGGGTTTCGGCGAAAAAGTCGCTTTTTCCAGCCGGCATGTCGTGCTCTTTTAGGTGGCACCAGTGCTTTCGGTAATGTCCTCGCCGAAAGTCCCACTCGTCGTAAAAAAGCACGTCGCTCGCCGGATCGGTGTTGCCCTGCGAAACGGTTTCCCGCGACTCCGCCTGAACCGAGGGGTCGTAGTGATCATCTGTTCCGGCGCCTGAGCGTGCCGATATCGATCCCGGGTCGAGATCAAGCGCCATGGATTGAAGGATCTCCTGGATCTCGTCAGGCGGTTCCAGAGACTCTCCGTTCGCGTTGATCAGAAACACTTGTTCCTTGTCGTCATCGCCCGGCGCTTTTGAGATCGTCATATCGTCCGGTAGGTCGTCGCTAACCGGATCGAGCTCAAGCCATTGAGCCAGAGCCTCCCGCAACTTTTTTTCTTGCTTTTCGATTCGTGCCTGAGTGGCTCTTTCTGCTCCCAGGAAGTCGATGGTGCAGGACCAGGGGGTCATCGCGGGAAGGGTCATGGGACTTTGGTAGGCGTGCTCGACCAGTTTGAGGGTGTCCTCCACCGAGGCGGCGGGGTCTTGCAGCGGCGCGATCCATTCACCCCATTTTTCGTCCTCCCGATGGGCATCATCCTTGAAGTCATCCATCTGACGGGCGAGCCCGGGAAACGTCCGTCGAATACAGGCATCCAAGCGCACCTGCTCGAGCCGTTCGAACCATCGCCGGGCTTTTTCCGGATCGTCGTAGGCATCCAGACGGCTGGAGAGGGTGGCATTGCTGGCAGATACCCTTCGAAAGGTCCCGAAGTAGGTCTGAGCCCAGAGTTGTGTCGCCAACAGCCTGTAGAGCGCCGCATTTTTTTCAGCGGACTCAAATCGGTCAATCACCTCGGGCAGAAAAACCGTTTTGGTGTCGGTGGATGCCTGAGCGGAGGGTTCGACGCGAAGGCTGCGCGGCGATAGTCCGTTCAGGTAATACGTTAGGACCGCGCTGCGGCGGGCGTCCAGCGTAGCGGCGTGCTGTGCGGAAAGTTGGGATGCGACGAAGCGGTCGATCGCAGCGAGCGATTGGCTGCCCGGATACAGTCCTTGCCGATCGTATACATCCATGGCCTGCACCACCCAGCTCTCGACGTCCGCGAAGGCCATAGCCTTAAACGCGCGTGCCACATGGGTAACGAACTGAAATCCAAGCTCTGAATTGGTTCGTGCCACCACGTCCAGCCAGCGCAAGGCGAACTGTTGCTCTTTCGCACTGCAGGTAGCGAGCTCCGCGGCCGGCCGATGGGCAGTTCGACTCGACGACAGCACGGGATCCAGAAGCTGATTCAGGATCTTAAGGATGGCTTCTTCGCTCAGACGGGCACTAGGATCAGTCATGGTCGAGGGACTTTTTTATCGCGAGTCAGTATAGTCGGACGGCGTCTTTTTTCGGCCACGGCCACGACGGGTTGGGCAGCGCATCGCAACGCCTGCTATAAAGCGCGGCACAAGGGTTTGCCTCTCTTTCAGACAGATCGAATGGGACAGTGAGCATGATGCAGGATATCTTAGATTGGTTCGTGAGCCATCCCGCGCTGACGGGAATCATCCTGGTCACGTCTATCGTGCTGGCCGTGGCGTATGCGGTGCTGATCTTTTTTGCGATCGGCCGCATGAGTCCGGACTATTTTCTCCGGAAAGAAATCACGCCTGGCGGCTGGCGGGCGCGTCATCCCGCGTTACGGTTGCTGGGCCACATTGTTAAAAATGTGTTGGGCGCCCTTTTGGTGCTGATGGGCGTAGCCATGCTGATTCTGCCCGGCCAGGGAATCCTGACGTTGCTGATCGGAATCAGTCTTATGGATTTTCCCGGCAAGCGCGCGCTTGAAGTCAAGATTGTTCGCACACCCGCCGTGCATCGAGCGATGGACAAGATTCGCGCGCGTGCGGGACAGCCGCCCCTCAATCTGCCGCCAAACTAAGGACCTCTGATTCAATCAAAACCCGTCAGTCGCCGGGGAAGCTCGTCAGCGCGCGAACCGGAACGCCCATCGACGACAGTCTGTCGTTTCCACCGAGATCGGGCAGATCAATGACGAAGCTTGCGCCCACGACTTCGGCACCCGCTTTTCTGACCAGGTCGACCGCGGCGCAGGCCGTTCCACCGGTGGCGATCAGGTCGTCAATGATCAGAACGTTTTGATTGGGCGAGAGACTGTCCGTATGGATCTCGACTTCGTCGCTGCCGTACTCCAGCTGGTATTCGACCGACATCGTTTGCCAAGGTAATTTGCCTTTCTTGCGAATGGCTACAAATCCTACGGACAGCTGATGGGCGACCGCGCCGCCAAGAATAAAGCCGCGGGCCTCAATGCCGGCGACGCAGTCGATCTTTTTGCCAGCAAAGGGCGCGACCAACTGGTCGACCGCGAGTCGAAAGCCCGAGGGGTCCTGAAGCAACGTCGTGATGTCGCGAAAGATAACGCCCTTTTGAGGATAGTCTGGGATCGATCGGATCAGGTTCTGCAAGTTCATGAATGGGCCTCCTTAAGGAGCCGTCCCGCGACGGCGTCTAGCGTCTTAAGCACCGCCGGATCGCGCGCCTCCTCATGAGTGATCAGCGCGGCATCCAAGGCCCGATCATCGCCGGAAGGGCACACCAGAGGTCTTTCGCTCATTTGGCCGGCGACGGCTCTAACGAGCGCTCTTGCATTGTCGGCATTTTTTAGCAGCACCTGAATCACAGCATCGACATCCACGTGGTCATGATCCGGATGCCAGCAGTCGAAATCCGTCACCATGGCCACCGTGCAGTAGGGAATTTCAGCTTCGCGAGCGAGCTTCGCCTCTGGCATGTTGGTCATGCCGATCACGTCGCAGCCCCACTGCCGATACAGCTGCGACTCGGCAAGGGTTGAAAACTGTGGACCCTCCATGACGAGATAGGTGCCGCCTCGTTGCATGGATAATCCCAGCAAGTGGCAGGCCTGCTCGCACCAGTCTCCGAGTCGAGCGTTTACGGGATGGGCCATAGATACGTGAGCCACCATCCCCGTTCCAAAAAAACTTTTTTCTCGCGCGAAGGTTCGATCGATAAATTGATCCACGATGACGAGCGTTCCCGGGTGTAGATCCTCGCGCAGGGACCCTACTGCCGAAAGCGAGATGATATCGGTGACGCCCGCCCGTTTTAGTACATCAATGTTTGCTCGATAGTTGATACTGCTTGGACTGTATCGGTGCCCGCGCCCGTGTCGGGGTAAAAACACCAGCTGGATGCCGTTCAATACCCCAAACAGCAGCTCGTCAGAGGCCTCACCGAACGGCGAATCGATGCGCGCCCAGCGCACCGATTCCAGCCCGTCGATCTCATAAAGACCGCTGCCGCCGATAATGCCCAGCACGGGATTGGGATGATGGGCGCTCATGATGTTTCTAGAACAACGACGCCCCTAATTCGCGAACGGCGGTTAGCATTTCGGGTTCATCGGTTAGCGCTTCTGCAATGGCGCTATCGCAGGCGGTTTGGGAATCGATACCGCTGGCCATCAGTTTTGCCGCATGAACCAAAAGCCTCGTGCTGGCGCCTTCTTCCAGCCCGTTGCCTTTAAGGTTCCGGGTCATACCGGCGAACCGCACCAGGCGCATCGCCACGTCGGAATCGATACCCGACTCACGGGTTACGATCGTGCACTCAAGTGTTTCGTCGGGATACTGAAAGTCGATCGCCACGAATCGCTGCCGGGTGCTTTGCTTGAGGTCTTTAAGCACGCTTTGATAACCCGGGTTGTACGAGACCGCCAGACAGAACTCAGGCGGTGCCGTCAGCGTTTCTCCTGTCTTTTCAATAGGCAACTGACGACGATCGTCTGCCAGCGGATGAATGATGACCGTAGTGTCCTTTCGGGCCTCTACCACCTCATCGAGATAGCACAGTGCTCCACTTCGAACGGCTGCGCTCAGCGGTCCATCAATCCATTGCGTCTCGCCGCCGACGATAAGGTAGCGACCAACAAGATCCGACGCCGTCAGGTCATCGTGGCAGGACACCGTCACCAGAGGCCGCTGAAGGCGCCAGGCCATATGCTCCATGAAACGGGTTTTCCCGCAGCCCGTTGGCCCTTTGAGAAGCACGGGCAGTCGGTTGGACCATGCGGCTTCAAAGACATCAATCTCGTTGCCTGACGGTGCATAGAACGGTTCAGCGTCGATGTATGTTGGCGAGGCGTGCGGCTGGAGCATGAGGGAATGATGGGTAAGTGAAGATGAGTCGACGGTCAGGTGGTCATGGGCCTTGTCAATTCCGAGCATACGCGAGACGGGCAGGTCTGCACAGGGCGTTACGCCTGAAACGACAAGAGATCGTTACACCTTGAAGGCTTCGCTCAGTTTCTTTTTGACCGGAATGTTCTTGAGTCGAACGTAGCTGGGCAGTCCGTTTTTCTCGTAAGGGGGATAGTCCTCGCCGCGAATCAATGGGGCAAGGTATCGTCGGCATCGTTCGGTAATGCCGAAGCCGTCAGCCGAGATGAAGTTGCGCGGCATCATTTTTTCACGATTAGCGACTCGCTTGAGATCGGCCTCGCCAATCTTCCACCGATAAGGCTGATCTGATGTCCGAATAATGGCCGGCATCACCGCGTTCTTGCCGGCCAGCGCCATTTTGACGGCGGCTACTCCCGTCGCATAGGCGTGCTCCACATCAGAGCGCGAGGCAATATGCCGCGCGGCCCGCTGGAGGTAATCGGCGACCGCCCAGTGATATTTGACTCCCAGGTCTTCTTTCACAATGGAGGCAACGACCGGCGCGACACCACCAAGTTGAGCGTGGCCGAAGGCATCCCGGAGGCCCTGATCAGCAAGGAAGCGTCCGTCTTTAGCGCGTACCCCCTCAGAGACCACAACAGAACAGTAGCCGAAGCGTTTAATTTTCTCCGCGACACTTTTGATGAATTTTTTGCGGTCAAACGTGATCTCAGGAAATAGGATCACAATCGGAATAGGCGTCTTCGGATCGCTGGCCATTCCGCCCGCGGCGGCGATCCATCCCGCATGTCGACCCATGACTTCAAGAATGAACACTTTGGTTGACGTCAGCGCCATAGAGGCTACGTCAAAACTCGCTTCGCGGGTTGAGACCGCGATGTATTTGGCCACTGATCCAAAGCCCGGGCAGTTGTCCGTTATGGGTAAATCATTGTCGACTGTTTTTGGAACGTGAATCGCCTGAATCGGATAGCCCGTCGTTTTGGCCAATTGGGAGATCTTCAGACAGGTGTCGGCCGAATCGCCCCCGCCGTTGTAGAAGAAATAGCCGATGTTGTGAGCCTTAAAGACATTGATGAGTCGCTCATACTGCGCTCGGCTCTCTTCGAGACTTTTTAACTTGTAGCGACAGGAGCCAAAGGCGCCCGACGGTGTCGTCTTAAGAGCCGCGATAGCCGACGCTGATTCTTTGCTGGTGTCTATGAGGTCTTCGGTCAGGGCCCCGATGATGCCGTTGCGCCCCGCGTAGACCTTGCCGATTCGGTCGCGATGGGCTCGGGCCGTTTCGATGACGCCACAGGCGCTGGCGTTTATCACAGCGGTGACGCCTCCCGACTGGGCGTAAAAGGCATTTTTTATCTTTGTCATGTGGTTCGATGGGGTCAGGGTCAGGTGGAATTTGTGGGCGTTGGCGCCGCTGTCGATCTATCGTTTATTGTGCTTGAGCGCTAAAAAGAGGCCAAATCTCCGGGGTCCGATGCGGGCGTTGAGTCAGAAAACGCCGTGAATTTTATAGTGAATCATTTTGTCCGGCCTCGTGGCGCGATCCTCTGCCCCATGGCAGCGGCGCATCGCTCAGTTGTTGGCGCTGTCAGAGATTTTTCAAATACATTGACAGAACCTAAATCCTAACTATAGTGGGTGCCCCATTTTTATGGCCCCAGACGGCAGATCCGCTATTTTTAGGGGTCATCGACCGTTTTTAGACCCCTTGCGGCTTCACCGTCAGCCATTGCTGGAGATTTCGAAATGAGAATCGTCTTATTGGGCGCCCCTGGATCAGGAAAAGGGACCCAGGCCAAACTGATGGCAGAGACCTATCGGGTACCCCAGGTCTCGACGGGGGACCTCCTTCGCAAAGCGGTTGCGGAGAAGACTGAAGTCGGTAAGAAGATCGCTGCTATCTTGGACGCCGGCGAGTTGGTCTCCGATGATGTTGTCATCGATGCGGTGACCGACCAGGTGCGCTCGCCGGACAGTCGGCGAGGTTTTGTTCTTGACGGATTCCCCCGGAATATTCCCCAGGCGCAAGAATTGGATACCCGTCTGGGCTGGATGGGGCGCCCAGTGCAGCTCGTGTTGCATCTGGCCCTCAGTGAGGATCTGGTGGTCAAGCGAATCACCGGCCGAATGACCTGCAATAAATGTGGCGCGATTTATAACAAGCATTTCTCTCCGCCCAAAAAGCGAGCGACCTGCGATCAATGCGGCGGCAAGAAGCTCACCCATCGGAGCGACGACAACGAGAAAACTATCCGCTCGCGGCTGGTGACTTTCGATCGGGACACCATGCCGCTGATTGGGTATTACCGCGCTCAGCATAAGTTGCGAACGATCCCCGCCGATGGCGATATTGACAAGATTTTTGCATCGATCTGCGAGGTGGTGGACACTGAAATTCGACCCATGGAGAGAAAAATCGTCTCGATCAGTGAACCGGTGATGATCCTCAGAGTGAAAAAACCGCAGCCTGAAAAAGAATCCGCGGCCAAGAAGACATCCAAGGGGTCAGCCGGAAAGTCCGAGAAGCCAGCACCCAAAGCGGCGAAGAAGAAAGCGGCGAAGAAGAAAGCGGCGAAGAAGAAAGCGGCGAAGAAGAAAGTGGCCAAGGCTGTGGCTAAAAAGACGGCCAAGAAATCGACAGCGAAAAAAGCGGCCAAAAAAGTATCCAAAAAAGTATCCAAGAAAGTATCCAAGAAAGTAGCGAAGAAAGTAGCTAAAAAGGTGACGAAGAAATCTCCAGCGAAAAAGACCGTTGGGAAAAAGGCACCGGCCAAGAAGGTTTCCAAAAAAACAGCCAAAAAAGTGACCAAGAAAGCGCCGACCGCAAAAACGGGCAAAAAGATCGGAGCCGCTAAAAAGACAGCGCGAAAAGCCGGCAAGAAAAGCACCTCACGCCGGCGGTAGGGCGGCAGAACGGTTTAACCTGGGCAGAAGATGAGCATGTACCCCCTTACTCGGATGCGCCGGTTGCGCCGGGACGCCTTCAGTCGCGCTCTGGTGCGTGAGCATCAGGTCACCGTTAAGGATCTCATCCAGCCTGTGTTCGTCTGCGAGGGTCAGGGCGTCCGCCAGGCGGTGCCTTCCATGCCGGGCGTTGACCGCGTGAGTCTTGATGTGCTGCTTGAGCGTGCGCGGCGGTTGGATGCGCTGGGTATTCCGGCGATCGCTCTTTTTCCTGTGATCGAGGCCGAGCTTAAAACAAACGACGCATCAGAGGCCTTCAACCCCGATGGGTTGATACCTCGGGTAATCAGGGCGCTTCGAGAACAGCTGCCCGAAATGGGAATCGTGACAGACGTGGCGCTTGATCCCTACACCTCGCATGGTCAAGACGGACTGCTTGATGAATTCGGTTACGTGACGAACGATCGGACCGTCGACACTCTGGTGCAACAGGCGCTTTGCCATGCCGGGGCAGGGGCTCAAATCGTGGCTCCCTCCGACATGATGGATGGCCGCATCGGCGCGATACGTGATGCGCTTGAAGAAGACGGGTTTGTGAATACGCGCATTCTCGCGTATGCGGCGAAGTATGCCTCGTCTTTTTATGGCCCTTTTCGGGACGCGGTGGGTTCTGCCGCCAACCTTGGCGGCGGGAACAAACACACCTATCAGGTGGATCCAGGTAACAGTGATGAAGCGCTTCGTGAAGTCGAACTGGATATCGCAGAAGGCGCAGACATGGTCATGGTCAAACCGGGAATGCCGTATCTCGATATGGTGCAGCGGGTGAAAGAGGAGTTTCGGGTCCCCACCTTCGTTTACCAGGTCAGCGGGGAATACGCGATGCTCTGCGCCGCGGCGGATAACGGGTGGTTGGACCGGCAGGCGGTCGTGATGGAATCGCTGCTGGCGTTCAAGCGCGCCGGCGCAGACGGGATCCTGACTTATTTTGCTGAAGAGGCGGCGACGCTCCTGCGCAGCGAATAAACGCGGCCTGCACAACTGCCGCGCAGAATAACGCCATGTCCGCTCAACCCCGCCCTACCCGAATTGTCCTTCACCAGAAATCGCGGGCCTTGGAAGTGGCCTTCGATGACGGTTCGGAGTTTTCCCTACCCTGCGAATTCCTGAGGGTCTATTCGCCTTCGGCCGAGGTTCGTGGCCACGGACCGGGACAGGAAGTGCTGCAGACTGGCAAGGAACTGGTCAACATCAATCAGGTAGAAGCCGTGGGCGCCTATGCCGTGCGTCTTCATTTCGATGACGGTCACGATTCGGGTATTTACTCGTGGGAGACCCTCTATGAACTGGGTAGCAAACAAGCCGATTATTGGCGCCTCTACCTCGAAGCGCTTGAGAAGGCAGGGCATAAGCGTAAGGTAGTGTCCTGAGTCGTCTCGCAAGAGACGATGCCTTTTATGTCGGAACCCGCCACCCATTTCGGTTTTACCGACATCGATCCTGCCGACAAGGCGGGTCGAGTGGGGCAGGTGTTCTCCTCGGTCGCCAGCCGCTACGATGTGATGAATGATCTGATGTCGTTCGGATCGCATCGGCTCTGGAAAGATCTTGCATTGGCCCGAAGTGGCGTGCGTACCGGCGACCAGGTTCTTGATGTGGCGGCCGGCAGCGGAGACATGAGCGCCCGATTTTCTAAGCGGGTGGGGGCAGAGGGCCGTGTCGTGATGACGGATATTAATCCGGATATGCTGGCATGTGGTCGCGCTCGCCTTCTTGATCAGGGCGTTGGAAGCAACGTGCAGCTTTTGCTTGCGGACGCGGAATCCCTGCCGTTCGCGCCGGGTCAGTTCCATTGCGTCAGTATTGCCTTCGGTCTTCGCAACGTGACCCGAATCCCCGCGGCCTTGTCCTCCATGGTGCGGATGCTGCGCCCCGGTGGCCGGGTCATGATCTTGGAGTTTTCTACCCCGACCTCCGCGCTTTGGGCGAAAGCCTACGATCTTTTCTCGTTTTCCGTTATCCCCGCTTTGGGCCGAGTGGTGACGGGTGACGAGGGTAGCTATCGGTATCTAGTGGAATCCATCCGACGCCACCCGGATCAGGAGACACTGGCCAACATGATGAGCGACGCTGGGCTTGAGGATGTGAGTTACCAGAATATCCAGGGAGGCATCGTCGCCATACACACGGGCTTTCGGTACTAAGGGCATTGCGGTGCAGTCGGTTACCGAAAAAGTTGAGTCTTTTTTGAATCGCATCATTAGCGATTCGGGGGCTGTTGCTCACGCCAGAGCGCTTGAAGGTCGCGTCATCTCGGTATGGATTAAGGGCGTTGAGATCGGTCGCATGGCCACGTTTCGCGATGGCGAGTTGCAGGTGCTGCCCGAGCGCGATCAGGATCCGGACGTGTCGATTTGCGGCACCCCGATTGGGCTGCTCAGGCTGCTTCGAGCAGGCGCGGAACCGGCGGCGCTTCGAGACAGTTCGGTTCGTATTGAGGGCGACGGTTCAGCCATGCTCGACCTCAAGGCGTTACTCGCCGCCCTAGATGTCGACGCTGAGGAAGAGTTAGCACAGTGGGTGGGCGATACGCTGGCCCGCAAACTGGCGACCGGAGCGCGTGGTTTCAGCGCCTGGGCCTCTGACGTCGCCGATTCCAGTTTGATGGGGGTTGCAGAGACGCTGGTGGAAGAGAGCCGGCTGCTGCCCAGCCAGCTTCAGGCTGAGCGATTGGTCGATGGCGTCGAGCGTCTGCGTGACGATGTGGCCCGTTTGGCCCAGCGCCTGGATCGCCTGGAGTTGACCAGGCCCGGTAACAAAAGGGATTGAAGGAGCGCGCCGTGAAGTCCAACCGGTCCTCGCGACTTACCCGGATCCTCAGAGTGATGGCGCGTCACGGGCTAGACGAATACGTATTTAAGCTAAGCATCCTGAAGCCCTACCGCTTTCTGCGGTATGCGTTGCCGGTCTTTTGGTTCCGACGACCGTCTGGCGATCGGGGTCAGCGTCTGCGTCAAGCGTTGGAAGAGCTCGGTCCGATTTTTGTGAAATTCGGTCAGGCGCTGTCGACGCGCCCTGATCTCATTCCACCCGATATCGCCGCTGAGCTCACGCGTTTGCAGGACCGGGTGCCCCCTTTTCCGGGCGAGCAGGCTCGCACGGTCATCGAACGCTCTCTGGGGTCTTCACTGGCCGATCATTTCGCGAGTTTTGATGTTCAGCCGCTCGCTTCTGCTTCCGTCGCGCAGGTTCATGCGGCGACGCTTTTAGACGGCACCGCCGTTGTGGTGAAGGTATTGCGCCCCGGCATTGAGGCGGTCATCGATCAGGACGTGGCGCTGCTGTACCGACTGGCCCGATGGGTTGATCGCTATTGGCCGGATGCCAGGCGTTTGCGCCCTCTGGAGGTGGTCGAGGAGTACGACAAGACGATTCATGACGAACTGGATATGACTCGTGAGGGGGCTAATGCCAGTCAACTGCGGAGCAATTTTCCTGAGTCAGCGATGATTTACGTGCCGCGGGTGTATTGGGAGCACAGCTCCCGTGAGGTCCTGGTCATGGAGCGCATTTACGGTATTCCGATTCGGGATATAGACGCGATCCGCAAGGCGGGAGTCGATCTTCGAACCCTTGCTCACAACGGCGTAGAGATCTTTTTCACCCAAGCGTTTCGGGACGGGTTTTTCCACGCGGATATGCATCCGGGCAATATCTTCGTGGGCGAAAACGGACAATACCGGGCGGTCGATTTCGGGATTATGGGCAGTCTTGCCGATTCCGATAAACGTTATCTGGCCGAGAACTTGCTGGCCTTTTTCAATCGGGATTATCGAGCGGTCGCGGTCGCTCATCTGCGGGCCGGTTGGGTACCGCCGTCAACCCGCGTGGACGAGTTCGAAGCAGCCGTGCGCACGGTGTGCGAACCGATCTTTGCTCGGCCCATTAGCGAAATCTCTTTTGGACAGCTGGTGCTTCGTCTGTTTCAAGTGGCGCGGCGTTTCAATATGCCGGTGCAGCCGCAACTGGTGCTGTTGCAGAAGACGCTTTTGAATATAGAGGGCCTGGGACGCCAGCTCTACCCGGAGTTGGATCTTTGGGAAACCGCCAAGCCCTATCTCGAAAAATGGATGCGGGATCAGGTCGGACCTGCCGCGTTAATTCGTACCTTGCGTCGCGAACTGCCTAGCGTGATGCCGCTGATACCAGAGCTGCCCGGCCTCGTTCACGAGTTGTTGCGCCGTGAGCGCGATGGGCGGACTCAAGCGTCGGGAAGTGAGCACGATCGGATCGCAAAACTCGAAGGTCGCCTTCAGCGCCTCAGTGAGCAGAAGAACCTGCTGGCCCTGGGATCGGTCCTGTTGCTGGGTTCAATAGCCATCACCTTATCGGTCGAACCCTTGATGCTGGGGGTGCTGGGCGAGGCCGCGGCCGCCGGCCTCTCGGTTGCGGGCGCGATTGCGCTACTCGGGGCTATATTCAGAAAAGCGTAAAGGCTGGATCCGACTAATTTCGGTCCAGCGAGTATTTCTGACTCTTTTACTTGGTTTTCACGGCCAGACCCCTATAATTCTCCTTCCGATATCGGCGTCAGCCCGCAATTTAAGGCCTTTTTTGAGGGGGGTCGCGCGGGGCAAGCGCCGATATTAGCGTTTTTGGGCCAAGAGGCAAAAAAGGAGCGTTTCATGAGGTTAACAACCAAGGGTCGATATGCGGTGACCGCAATGCTCGACCTGGCTTTGCAGGAGGGCAAGCGGCCTGTGACCTTGCAGGACATAGCCGCAAATCAGGAGATTTCGCTGTCTTACCTGGAACAATTATTCGCACGCCTTCGGGCGGCGGGGCTGGTGAAGGGCATGCGCGGTCCTGGCGGCGGATACCGTCTGGCAAGAGACATGGACAAGATCTCCATCGCTGCTGTCATCGGCGCGGTGGACGAGACGGCCGATATGACCCGTTGCGCGGGCGAGGCCAACTGCCTGGATGGTGAGAAATGCCTTACGCACGAACTGTGGATGGAGTTGAGTGAGAAGATTTATGAATTTCTGAATGCCATCACTCTGGGTGAACTGGTCCGCCGGCCCGAGGTGATCGCCGTAGCGGAGCGCCAAGAAGCCGTCAGGAAAGGGTTGCTTTCGGGCAAGCTGAAGACGGTGATCGTCGAGGCAGACGCGGTCGGGCAAGGTCTGAAGTAATTCACCCCTCTATTTGAGGTTGGAGCACCCCTTTTGAATACCAGTACGAAAGAGCTCGGTGATCTAGTTGGTCGCGAGTACAAGGAAGGCTTCGTCACGGAAATTGATTCCGAGACGCTGCCGCCCGGTCTGGACGAGGACGTCATCCGCTTTCTGTCCGCCAAGAAATCGGAGCCGGATTTCATCTTGCAGTGGCGCCTGGAGTCGTTTCGGCGCTGGCAGCAGATGGATACCCCGACATGGGCGCACGTGCACCATGCGCCGATCGATTTTCAGGCTATCAGCTACTACTCGGCGCCTAAACGTGATGAAGATCGGCCCAAAAGTCTGGATGAAGTCGATCCCAAGCTGCTGGAAACCTACACCAAGCTGGGCATTCCGCTCGAAGAGCAAAAGGCGCTTGCGGGGGTAGCGGTGGACGCGGTGTTCGACAGCGTGTCGGTCGCGACCACGTTCAAGGACAAACTCGCGAAGGTGGGCGTGATTTTCTGTCCGCTGTCGGAGGCCATGGCCAATCACCCGGAACTGGTCAAAAAATATCTCGGCTCGGTGGTCCCGGCCAGTGACAATTTCTATGCCGCGTTGAACTCGGCGGTCTTCACCGAGGGCTCTTTCGTCTACATTCCGAAAGGCGTGCGCTGTCCCATGGAACTCTCGACGTACTTTCGTATTAACGCCCTGAACACCGGCCAGTTTGAGCGCACGTTGATCGTGGCCGATGAGGGCAGCTATGTCAGCTACCTTGAGGGATGCACGGCCCCCATGCGGGATGAGAACCAGCTGCACGCGGCGGTGGTTGAGCTGGTGGCAATGAAAGATGCCGAGATCAAATACTCGACAGTCCAAAACTGGTATCCCGGGGACGAAGAAGGGCGAGGCGGGATTTACAACTTCGTGACGAAACGCGGCGCGTGTCGGGGAGAGAACGCCAAAATCTCCTGGACCCAGGTGGAAACCGGCTCCGCGATCACCTGGAAATACCCCAGCGTGCTTCTGGAAGGCAAGGGATCCGTTGGGGAGTTTTATTCCGTGGCGTTGACGAACAATCGCCAGCAGGCCGATACCGGAACGAAAATGATCCACATCGGAGAGAACACTTCCAGCACGATCATATCCAAGGGCATTTCAGCCGGCCGCGGACAGAATGCGTATCGGGGATTGGTGAAGGTCGTGAAGGGCGCCAAGAATGCGCGCAATTACTCGCAGTGTGATTCGCTGTTGATGGGCGATCAGTGCGGCGCGCATACCTTCCCCTATCTTGAGGTTAAGAACCCCACTGCCACAATTGAGCACGAGGCATCCACTTCAAAGATTGGAGAGGATCAGTTGTTTTATTGCCGTCAACGCGGATTATCGGAAGAAGATGCGGTATCCATGATTGTCAATGGATTCTGCAAAGAAGTGTTCCGCGAATTACCGATGGAGTTCGCCGTCGAGGCGCAGAAACTGCTTGGCATCAGCCTGGAAGGTGCGGTCGGTTAGCGGTTCAGGCGACGGCGGGAAAGGCTCGAGTTGAACGTTTTGATTGGAAAAGGTTGAAAAGCACATGTTGAAGATCAGTGACCTGCGCGTAGCGGTCGAGGGCAAAGAGATTCTCAAGGGGTTGAGTCTTGAGGTCGGAACCGGCGAAGTGCATGCGATCATGGGGCCCAACGGTTCTGGCAAAAGCACGCTCGCAAACGTCATTGCCGGTCGTGACGGATACGAGGTTACCGGGGGCCAGATCGAATTCATGGGCAAAGACCTTCTGGATCTGGAGCCTGAGGATCGCGCACGCGAAGGTGTGTTTCTGGCGTTCCAGTACCCGGTGGAAATTCCTGGGGTGGCGAACATCGCGCTTTTAAAAGAAGGTCTGAACGCTGCCCGCCGCCATCGCGGCGAGAAAGAACTGGATGCGCTCGATTTTCTCAAACTGGTGCGCGAGAAGATCAAGCTCGTGGACATGAAAGAAGAGTTTTTGTACCGGTCTGTAAACGAGGGCTTCTCGGGAGGCGAAAAAAAGCGTAACGAAATTTTTCAGATGGCGATGCTAGAGCCGCGCTTGGCGTTGTTGGATGAAACTGATTCCGGACTGGATATTGACGCGCTCAAGATTGTGTCTGGGGGTGTTAATGCCCTGCGCTCGGAGGAGCGCTCGGTTATTCTGGTGACGCACTACCAGCGTTTGTTGGATTACATCGTCCCGGATCACGTACATGTGCTGGCTGGCGGTCGTATTGTGCGGTCCGGCGATAAGGCGCTTGCGCTGGAGCTCGAAGCCCACGGCTACGGCTGGATTGATCAGGCCGCAGGAGCCGCTGCCTGATGAGCATCGCTGACGCCAGCGCCGCAGCCTACGTCACCGCGCAGAAGCAAATGCTGGCGCAGTTGCCCGGCGGCGGCATCTCGTCGCTGGACGCGCATCGCGCCGGTGCGGTTGATCAGCTGGCGCGCCTGGGTTTGCCGTCCCAGCGTGACGAAGACTGGAAGTACACCTCGATACGGTCCATTACCAAGTCCGCCTTCACGCCGGCGGAGCCCGGCGGCGATTGTCCTGCCACTTTTTTTAACGGGCATGAGATTGCGAACCTCAATGCGCTGAGGCTCGTCTTCGTCGACGGATTTTTCGCCCCAGCCCTGAGCGATCACTCTGATTTGCCTCGAGGACTGCACATCGGCGGTATGGCGCAAGGGCTGCGCGACGACGGCGCGCGTCTGGCTGCTCATCTGGGCACGGCTTTGGGCTCGATTCCTCACGGGTTTGCCGCCATGAATTCGGCTTTTGTGGCCGACGGGGCTTGTGTGGAGCTTGAGGCCGGTCTTCGTATTGACCGGCCCATTGAGTTGATCTTTGTCTGCGGAGTGAGTGGGGAGGGCCTTCTCAGCCTGCCGCGAAACCTTATCCGCCTGGGCGTCGGTAGCCAGGCCACGGTCATCGAGCGCTACCTCTCATTCGATCGAAGCCGCGGCCTGAATAACACGTTAACGGAAATTATTCTGGATGAGGGCGCGACGCTTGATCACTGTGTCCTGCAGTCACTGGGCGAGCGAATGTTTCATGTGGGCGGATTATTCGCTTCTGTCGCAAAGGACGCCACGTTAAGGTCAACCACTGTGACCACAAGCGGTGCACTGGTCCGTAACGATGCCCGAGTGAATCTCGACGGTGAACGCGCGAGCGTCCATCTCGACGGCTGCTATCTGGCGTTTGGTCGCAGTCACATCGACAACCATACGCACATCGCCCACAACCACCCGAACGGCATCAGCCGGGAGACCTACAAGGGTGTGCTGGGCGATCGTGGCCGTGCGGTGTTTCATGGCCGTATTGTCGTAAAGCCGGACGCCCAGAAAACCGACTCCGAGCAAAACAATCAAAATCTGCTCTTGTCTGAAGAGGCAGAAATCGATACCAAGCCTCAACTTGAGATCTATGCTGATGATGTGAAATGCGCGCACGGCGCGACCGTGGGCCAGCTCGATGAGACCGCGCTTTTTTATCTGGTGTCGCGGGGCGTCGACCGAGCGACAGCCCGGCGTATGCTTACGCAGGCTTTTGCGGCCGACGTGCTGAATGGCGTACAGTGCGAGCCCTTGAGGGAGCACCTGCAACATCTTGCTTCGGCCCGGCTTGATGCGGCGTTATCTGAACAAGCGAGCGATCAGGTGGGGGATCTGGGAAGAGATGAAGCGGCACCGGTAACGCAATGATGAGCAGCGAAGCAGAAACGAGTCCAAGCGAGCAAGCGTCATCCGAAAAACCGCAGGCGGAAGCGGGGGATCGCGTGGATCAAGAGCGAGACCAACCGCCGTCGGTCAGCCTGAACTCTCTGGCCGCTGACGCTACGCTTTTGAAGCGCGTCATCGACGGCGTCAGAGAAGTTTATGATCCTGAGATTCCGCTCAATATTTACGATTTAGGGCTTATTTATCGCATCAATATCGACGAGCGAAGCCACGTCGAAATAGATATGACCTTGACCTCTCCCATGTGCCCCGTTGCCGGCTCCCTTCCAGGCGAAGTCGAGATGGCCGCTCGCGGAGTGGACGGCGTCTCCGATGTAGTGGTTGAGCTGGTCTGGGAACCGACTTGGGGGCCCGAGGTGATGAGCGAGGCCGCCCGCCTCGAACTTGGCATCTTTTAGATGTCCGATTGGGTTCTCGTTGCCCGGCTCGACACGCTAGAGGTAAATACCCCGGTGTCGGCCGATCTGGATGATGAACGGATCATGCTGGCCCGCATCGACGATCAGGTGGTGGCCCTCGAGGATCTATGCACGCACGACGGCGCAGAAATTTCGAGCGGCTGCATTGTTGACGGGACGATCGAGTGCCCCCGTCACGGCGCGCGTTTTTGTCTGAAGTCAGGTGAGGTGATGGCGCCCCCTGCCTACGAAGGCATTCACGTGTTTCCGGTGGATATCCGTAACGGCGAGGTCTGGGTCCGCGACGACCGCTGGGACTAAGGTAGCCGCTACGGGTGACCGCTGAGGCGCCGGCGCCGCAGGCGCTGAACCAGCCACAGCAGCGGCCCGAGAATAAGCACCTCTATCGCAACGGCGCGAAGATTGGGCATTGAAAAAATATCGACCAGCACTCCCGCCAATCCTTCACCGCGGCCACCGTGGCTGAAATTACTGAACAGCGGCGTCGGTGAGATGAAATAATCGTCAACCAATGGCCAAAACAGAGGAATGCCATAAGGTGCACCGTGATCGGCAGCCAGCATATCCGCAACCAGATGGCTCAGGTAGACCGAAAATAAAATAAGGGCCTCGCGCCGCCCGACGGGCTTTATCAGCAGCCAGAACGTCAGGGCAAAAAGAAGCGCTGCCGTGATGGAATGCGATGGCCCATGATGAAATCGGTTGGGATCGCCAATTAGGATGCCCGGCAGGAAATCAAAGTCGGGCGCCACGGCGGCGGTAAGGATAAGAAGCCACCACCACAGGCGCGACGACCCTTTTCGGGCGTCGTATCCGGCGACGGTAAAAGCCAAAAGCGAGTGACCGATAGGGCTAGGCATGGGAGCAGGTGGTGGTCCGGCGATGGATGTGAATTAAGGGACAGTCGAGGCATTAGAGTAAAGTGAGCAATCAGGCGTTAGCGCATCCACCGACGCGAGAGTCTTTCTCGTTGATCGTGCACATCATGACACGCTGGAACGATTATGACATGCTCGGGCATGTCAATAACGTGGAGTACTACCGCTACTTTGAGACGGCTATTCTCACGCTGTTGCAAGAGACAGGACTCAACTGGCAGACCGATCCCGTCATTCCGTTGGCCGCGGAGAACGGCTGTCGATTCCTCAAACCGGTGGCCGTTTGCGGCCACGTTGAGGTCGGCATCCGTATCGCTCGGCTGGGTAATAGCAGCGTTCGCTATGAGGTTGCCGTTTTCATGCCTGAGGATCCCGACGCATACGCGACCGGCTTTTTTGTGCATGTATTTATCAATCGCGAAACCGGCCGATCGATCGCAATGCCTGCTCCCGTGAGGCAACACTTCGCCGCCGAGCAGACGGCGAACGCGCAAGGGCGCGTGCGGCAGGTGGCGAAAGCGCGTCTTTTGCCCACTCAACCGACGCCCAGCGTTTAAACTGAGTCCTCCTCCGATCGTCTTTTTTCGTCCATGAGCAAAAAACTTTTCATCAAGACCTACGGGTGCCAGATGAATGATTACGACTCGAGTCGGATTGCCGATCTGATGGCATCGACTCATGGCATGGTCTTGACGGACGATCAGGAGCAAGCAGACATGCTGCTGCTGAATACCTGTTCCGTCCGGGAGAAGGCACAGGAGAAAGTATTTTCGCAACTGGGTCGGTGGCGTGAATGGAAGGAAGAGCGACCGGATCTTGTGATTGGTGTGGGCGGCTGCGTCGCGAGCCAGGAGGGTGATTTGATCCTGCGACGCGCGCCGTATGTCGATCTGGTTTTCGGTCCGCAGACGTATCACCGCCTGCCCATGATGCTGAAGTCGCTCCAGGCGGAGCGCGCGCCAAAGGTGGATATCAGCTTTCCAGAAATTGAAAAGTTTGACCAGCTGGTACCGCCCCGCAGCGATGGCCCAAAAGCGTTTGTGTCGATCATGGAAGGATGCAGCAAATACTGCACCTTCTGCGTGGTGCCGTATACCCGAGGCGAGGAATTCAGCCGGCCGTTCGATGAAGTGATTACGGAGATCGTTGAGTTGGCTGAGCAGGGCGTTCGCGAAGTGACGCTATTGGGGCAGAACGTCAATGCGTATCGGGGCGCGCGCCATGATGGGACCCACATGGACTTTGCCGAACTGCTTGCTTATGTGGCGTCCGTCGAGGGGATCGATCGCATTCGTTACACCACGTCCCATCCCATTGATTTCAGCGAGGCGCTGGTCCAGGCCTACCGCGATATTCCCGAGCTGGTCAGCCATCTGCACCTGCCGGTTCAAAGCGGCTCAGATCACATCCTGAGTCTCATGAAGCGTCGCTATCAGATTGCCGAATACGAGGACATCATTGCCCGTCTGCGCGCCGCTCGCCCGGACATCAGTCTGTCGTCTGATTTCATCGTGGGATTTCCCGGTGAGCGTGAGGAGGACTACCAAAAGACTCTGGATCTTATTCGCCGCGTGGGCTTCGATCACTCGTTCAGCTTTATTTATAGCGCCCGTCCGGGCACGCCTGCGGCCGGTCTCGAGGACGATGTATCGATGGAAGAAAAGCGCGACCGATTGACGCGGCTTCAGGCCCTTATTGATGGCCAGGCGGCAAAACTTGCTGCAGCCATGGTGGGGACTCGTCAGCGTATCCTGATCGACGGTGTTTCGCGCAAGAATGCAAGCCAGTTAAGTGGACGTACGGAAAATAACCGGGTGGTTAATTTCACCGGTATACGCCAGCAAATCGGTGAATTTGTTGATGTTCGAATCACCGAGGCGCTGCCCAATTCTCTGCGGGCGGAGGTAGTGACAGACAATCCGTTTACTTCTGTTATGATGCAAAAAGCTTCGACAGGAGCACCAGTACCGGATTGAACGACCCGACCCACCCCGTTACCTTTCTCCTCGATCCTGAGGACAACCAGCGCCTAGCCGATCTGTGCGGTGAGCATAACGCTCACCTAAAGCAGGTCGAAGAGGGGTTTGGCGTGCGCATCTCACACCGCGGGCACTTGTTTTGTGTCGACGGGCGTGATCGAGACGTGCGTCATGCGCAGGATGTGCTCACCGCGCTCTATGAAGATACCGGTAACGGATCAAGCTTGAGCCCCGATCGGGTGCACATGGCGATCAGTCAAATTCCTCACGACGTCGCGAAGGGTCGCGTGTCGGCTCATGACGTGGTGATCCGCGTGCGCAAATCGCTGATCCGTGGCAAAAGCGCAAATCAGAAGGAGTATCTTCGAAATATTCTCAGGCACGATATCAACTTCGGTGTCGGTCCCGCCGGCACAGGAAAAACCTATCTCGCGGTGGCGTGCGCGGTTCAGGCGCTGGCCGAGGAGAAGGTGGAGCGAATCATCCTGGTTCGTCCGGCCGTTGAGGCCGGCGAGCGACTGGGGTTTTTGCCGGGCGATATCGGTCAGAAGGTCGACCCTTACCTGCGGCCACTTTACGATGCGCTTTATGAAATGCTGGGATCCGAACGGGTGGGTCGACTGATCGAGCGGCATGTGATCGAGCTCGCCCCGCTTGCGTATATGCGCGGCCGGACCCTGGGCAACGCTTTCGTTATTCTCGATGAGGCGCAAAACACGACCGAAGCGCAGATGAAAATGTTTCTTACACGACTCGGCTTTGGATCGCAGGCCGTGATTACGGGCGATCCGTCACAGGTCGATCTTCCAGGCAACGTCCGATCTGGACTGGTGCATGCGGTTTCGCTGCTCGGATCGGTAGACGGGGTCAGCATTACCCGGTTCACCGGCCAGGATGTGGTTCGTCATCCGCTGGTGCAAAAAGTGATCGAAGCCTACGAAGGCGAACAGCGGTAGCGTGTGTGGTTGGCAGGGTGGATGTGCAACGGGCCAGTGGCCACGCGAGTGAACCTTCTGATGCGGATATTCATCAGTGGGTCGGGCAGGCGCTTGACGTCATTCGGCGTCGTTCGTCTTTACTGACGGTGCGCTTCGTCGATGAAGCGGAGATGACGTCGCTGAACCAGCAGTTTCGGGGTCGTTCCGGACCAACCAATGTGCTGTCGTTTCCCTTCGAGCCGTCTCCGGGTTTGCCGCCGTCCATCGATATTCTGGGCGACGTGGTGATTTGCATGCCGGTGGTGGAAAAAGAAGCGGCCGAGCAAGGCAAGTCCATTTCGGATCACTGCGGACACCTAACCGTACACGGCGTGCTCCATCTGAACGGCTTCGATCATGAGACAGCCGCGGATGCAAAGGTGATGGAAGACCTGGAGATCCAAGTACTCACCGCTGTGGGCATTCAAGATCCTTATCGGGGAGACGAGGCGATATCGTGAACGGAAAATCTCCCGCACCTGTCGCCTGGGGCCGAAAACTGGCGAAATTAATCGGCGGCGCACCGCAGTCACGCGAGAGTCTTTTTGAGATTCTGAAAGAGGCCCGCGATGCGGAACTGCTGGACGACGAGACCTTAGAAATGATGCGGCGAGTGGTGGAGGTGTCCGATCGTCAGGTAGAGCAGGTGATGGTGTCGCGCGGACAAATGGTGACCGTTGATGTCAGTCAGAAACCCTCAGAGCTGCTGCCGGTCATCACCGAGTCGGCCCATTCCCGGTTTCCGGTCACCGATGGCGACAAGGATTCTGTGGTGGGCATCTTGTTGGCTAAAGATTTGCTGCATCAGCAACCCCTCGAGGACCATGACCCGCTGCCGTGGGCGACCGTGCTGCGACCGGCGGTTTTCATCCCGGAGAGCAAGCGCCTTAACGTGCTGTTGCAAGAGTTTCGGGATAGCCGGAACCACATGGCGATTGTTGTGAATGAATACGGTAGCGTGGTGGGACTTATCACGATTGAAGATGTGCTCGAGCAAATCGTTGGCAATATCGAAGACGAACACGATATCGATGGAGCCACCGGGATGGTGCTCAGGCGCGGTGCGGATTTTTGCGTTGTCAAGGCGATGTTGCCTGTTGAAAGTTTCAACCGGCTGTTTGATGTCGAGTTGGATCCGCTTGAATTCGACACGATGGGTGGTCTGATTACCTCTGCGCTGGGTCGAGTGCCCAAGCGCGGCGACACGATCGAGTTCGATGACTTCCGGGCGGAGGTGTTAAGTGCTGATAGTCGGCGTCCGCGCCTGCTCCGCATTAATCGTCAGAACGCCGACGACTAAGTCGCTTTTGCCCCGGCCATGCGCGCGCTGAGCGGCCCTGTAACGATGCTGCTGGCTGCCGTCGCGGGGGCTGTGTATCCCCTCGCGTTTGCGCCCTTTGGTTTTTACGGTCTCGCGCCGGTTTGCCTCGGCGTGCTGTTTTTCGTCTGGCAACGGTCCTCCTGGAAACAGGCGGTGGCTGCCGGCTGGGTGTTTGGGCTAGCCAGTTTCGCGATTGGGATTTCGTGGGTGTATGTGAGTCTGCATACCTTCGGGAACATGCCCCCGGCTTTGGCGGTTATTTGCGTCGCTGTTTTCGGCGCCATCATGGCGCTCTACCCGGCTTTGGCTGGCGGACTCCAGGGGGTGTGCGTCCAATGTCAACCGGCTATCCGCTGGATGCTGATCATGCCCATCCTCTGGGTGCTCGGTGAATGGCTTCGTGGCGTGCTCCTGAGCGGTTTCCCCTGGCTGTATCTTGGTTACAGCCAGGTCGGCACTTTTTTGGATTCACTATTTCCGATTGTCGGGACGCTGGGCGTGAGCCTTTGGTGGGCGCTGCTCGTTGGCGCTGTTTTGACCCTGGTCTTTCAGCGCTCGGCACCTCGTTGGGTGCCCGGCGCCGCTGTGGTCCTGTTGCTGGCGCTGGTAATGCTGGCGCGAGTGCCTCAGTTTGTGACGCCAGAGGGCCCACCCATTCAGGTGGCGGTCATCCAGAACAATATTCCGCTGAACGACAAATGGAACGCGCGACTGGCCCTGCCTATTGCCGAGCGTTTTCAGCGCCAAAGCGTGGCGTTAACCGATGTGGATTTAATTGTCTGGCCAGAGGTCGCTCTGCCGTTTTACCAGGACGAACTCCCGTTGGACTATTTGCCCATCTTAAAGGCCCACTCGGCCGATTTTGTGATTGGCCTTTTGGACCGCGATGAGGCTCGAGCGGGTGTGCCGTATTACAACGTGGCGCTGGGAATAGGCGCTGAGCAGACCACCTACCGAAAGCATCAACTGGTGCCCTTTGGGGAGTATTTGCCCCTGGCCTTTTTGTTGCGCTGGCTGTTGGACTACCTTCGTATTCCCATGTCTGATTTCTCGGCCGGCGCCTTACAGCAAGCGGCGATGCCGCTCGCGGGCACGAAGGTGGGGGCCAGTATTTGTTACGAGGATGCCTTTTCGGACGTGATCCGTCGTTCGGCGTCCGCGTCACACGTGCTCGTCAACCTGAGCGAGGACGCCTGGTTCGGCGACTCCCTGGCGCCGCATCAGCGGCTGCAGATGGCCCGGGCCCGGGTGCTCGAAACCGGTCGACCGATGATTCGCGCGAGCAACAGCGGGTTATCGTCGATCATCCGCCACGACGGGACGGTCACGGGGCAAGCCGGTCAGTTTGTAGAGGCAGTGCTGCGCGGGCGTGTGCAACCTACCCAAGGCACTACGTTTTTTGCGCGAGCCGGAAATGGCCCGGTGATTGGACTATGCCTTTTCGGGTTTCTGATCGGCGCCCCGCGAGCGTGGATACGCCGGCGCGGTCGATAAAGCGAATGCTAGACTTTCCTCATGATTGATTTGCGTTGCGCACCATTGGTTGTCGCTATTTCCTCGCGGGCCCTGTTTGATCTTGAGAAAGGTCACGAGGTGTACGTCAACGAAGGCGTCGATGCCTACTGCCGATATCAGGTGGAGCATGAAGACGATCTGCTGGAACCCGGGGTCGCGTTTCCCCTGGTACAGAAATTTCTGGCTCTTAATGATCCAAATGCGGAGGGCCGGCGCGTGGAGGTGGTGTTGATTTCACGCAACAGCGCGGACACAGGCCTTAGGATCTTTAATTCGATCGCGCACTATGACCTGGACATAACGCGCGCGGCATTTTCCGGGGGAGATAGCCCCTTCCGTTACGTCACCCCTTTCAGCGCCGATCTGTATCTCTCGGCCGATCCAGCGAACGTTCGGCAGGCGCTGCAGTCGCAGGTGGCGGCGGCGACGATTCTACCCAGCAGCCGACATACCTATCGGCAGGGGCAGCTGCGTATCGCCTTTGATGGGGATGCCGTGATCTTCGCGGATGACTCCGAACGGATTTATCAGACCGAAGGGCTCGCGGCGTTTGCGGCTTCTGAAAAAAAGATGGCAACCACTCCTATGACCGCTGGTCCGTTTCGGAAGTTTCTGCACGCGCTGCACGAATTGCAGGCGGGCTGGCCGCGCAACGAAGCACCTATCCGAACCGCCTTGATCACCGCCCGCAGTGCGCCCGCCCACGAGCGGGTGATCCGAACCTTACGCGCGTGGAATGTGCGAATCGATGAAGCCGTGTTTCTGGGCGGTCTGGACAAAAGTGAGTTTCTGCGAACATTCGGCGCTGACATATTCTTTGATGACCAAACCGGGCATATTGAGTCGGCCAGTCGTTACGTGGCGACCGGCCACGTGCCGCACGGGGTGACCAACGACGCCGCCTGAAGGATTCTTCACCGCGGTTGATATAATTTGCGCCCCCGCTCGCCCGGCAACGCGGCGCGCCCCTTTTCTTTACCCATGCGGTGACGGTAACGCGATGAACAAGTTTCGACAGATCCTGACAGGCGGTTTGCTGCTTCTTTTTTCTTTGGCACCCGGGAGCGCTCACGCCTCCTTGCCGGTGGCGGTCGACGGCGAGACCTTGCCGAGTCTGGCACCGATGCTCGAACGGGTACTGCCGGCCGTCGTGAATATCTACACGGAAAGCCGTGTCACGGAGCAGCGGCAGAGCCCGTTTCGGAACGATCCGTTCTTTGAAAAGTTTTTCGGCGGACCGCAAGGCCAGCCGCGTGAGCGTCGGGTCAGCAGCTTGGGATCCGGGGTCATCATCGACGCGGATAAAGGGCACGTTATCACCAACAGCCATGTGATTGCCGGCGCCGATCAGATCAGCGTTCGCCTGAACGACGGCCGAGATCTGGAGGCAACCCTGGTGGGTCAGGATGCCGATGCGGATATCGCCGTTATCCAGATACCCGCCGAAGCGCTTCAGCATGTGGAGATCGGCGACTCCGACAAACTTCGTGTTGGTGATTTCGTTGTTGCCATCGGCAACCCCTTTGGATTGGGACAGACCGCGACATCCGGCATTGTCAGCGCGCTCGGCCGCTCCGGTCTCAACATTGAGGATTACGAAGACTTTATTCAAACCGATGCCTCGATCAACCAAGGCAACTCCGGGGGCGCGCTGGTGAATCTGCGCGGCGAGCTCGTCGGCATCAACACCGCTATCTTGGCTCCTGGCGGGGGCAACATCGGTATCGGATTTGCCATCCCCATCAACATGGCGCAACTGCTGACGCGTCAGATCATTGAGTACGGAGAAGTCCGCCGGGGTCGCCTCGGTGTCATTGCGCAAAATCTATCGCCGGAACTTGCCGAGGCGCTTGGGATCTCCTCCACGAAAGGCGCCGTCATTTCCCAAGTGATGCCGGACACTGCTGCTGAAGCGGCAGGCCTTAAAGAAGGAGACGTAATCATCGCGGTGGATGATCGAGAGATTTCCGATGCGAGCGGCCTTCGCAATACCATCGGTCTTTACCGGGCAGATGAAGAGGTCAGCATCCGATTCATTCGAGATGAAAAAGAGTCAACGCTGCGTATTCGGCTCAAGCCGATCGATCCGCCGCAGGGTCAGGGCTTAAAACTGAGCGCGCGTTTAGAAGGTGTCCGCCTCGAGGACATTGATGATCAGGACGGTACGCAGGGCGAGCGAGGGGTCCGCGTGGCCCAGGTGGAGCAAGGCAGTCCAGCGTTTCAGGCAGGACTGCGCGAAGGTGATCTGATCATCTCTGTGAACAAGCAACCGGTGTACGGCCTCAAGGACGTGGAGCAGTCGATCAGTGAGCGGGACAGCATGCTGCTTTTGAACATCCTGCGTGGCAACTCTGGCCTCTTTATTGTTATCCGGTGAGGTCAATCTGACGATGAAAGAGGCTCTGATCGCACCGTCGATTCTCTCTGCCAATTTTGCCCGGTTGGGAGAGGAGGTGGATCAGGTACTCGCCTCAGGCGCGGACTGGGTGCACTTTGATGTGATGGATAATCATTTTGTGCCCAACCTAACGATCGGGCCAATGGTGTGTGAAGCGCTGCGCAAGCATGGCGTCTCGGCCCCGATCGATGTGCATCTGATGATAGAGCCAGTGGATCGCATCATCCCGGATTTTGTCGCGGCTGGCGCGACCTACATCACCTTTCACCCGGAAGCGAGTCCGCACATTGACCGAACGTTGCAGCTGATCCGGTCTGAAGGCTGCAAGGCGGGCCTGGTCTTTAATCCCGCCACGCCGCTCACCTATCTCGAACACGTGATCGACAAACTCGACATGATTCTGCTGATGTCAGTGAATCCGGGCTTTGGAGGCCAAAGCTTTATCCCCTCTTCGCTTGAGAAACTACGCAAGGTGCGTCAACGGATCGACGCATCAGGCCGTGACATCCGTCTGGAGATTGATGGCGGCGTCAAAATAGATAACATTGCGGCCATTCGCGAAGCCGGCGCGGATACCTTCGTTGCCGGGTCGGCTATTTTTGGTGCCGCAAAAGAAGATGATCCGAATCGCTACGATTCGGTGATTGCCAAGATGCGAAGCCAGTTGGCTGCGGCGGACGGCTGATTACGTCTTCGGGTTTTCTCTTCTGGTTGGTTCAGCGCTTCATTCGCCGCAGGGATTCCTTTTTGATCTGGACGGGACGCTGGTGGATTCCGCGCCCGATCTTATCGGTGCCTGCAATCGAGTACTGCGGTCGCTCGATCGCGAGCCGGTTTCATTAACCCTTGCTCGGCAATGGATTGGCAATGGGGCGAAACGTCTCGTCGAGCGGGCCCTTGCGGGTTCGTTTGATGGTGAAGCCGATCCTGACCTGCTTGAAAAAGCCTATCGGCTTTTTCAAGCGTTCTATCTTCAAGACGTGTGTGTTGAGAGTCGACCCTATCCGAGTGTGCGCGAGACGCTCGAGAGGCTCCGCGGTGCCAAAAAGCGCCTGGCCTGCGTAACCAATAAACCGTCGGCCTTTACCCTGCCCCTGCTTAAGGCGCTCAGTCTGGAGCATTTTTTTGATCCCGTGGTTAGCGGCGATGACTTAGCGCAGAAAAAGCCGGATCCGATGCCGCTTGAGTATGTAGCCAACACGTGGAAGGTTCGCCCCGATCAGTGTCTGATGGTGGGTGATTCCATCAGTGATTTTTCGGCGGCGAAAGCCTGCCACATGCCGGTGGTGTTGGTTCGTTATGGATATCATCAAGGCCTTGATATCGAGGCATGGGGTGCAGACGCCGTGCTAGACTCGTTTGACGACCTTGCCAACCTGCTTGCGCCAAGTGGATCTGATGGATAGTCGGTTGCGCGGTCGCCCGAAATCTCCCGTCCGAACCGTCGCCCAGTTGTGCCACGAATCCAACTGAAGCCGTAGACTCACCCCTCATGATCTCTCGCGCCGAATACGATCGTCTGGCCCAATCGGGGTACAACCGCATCCCGCTTCACACCGAGGTGCTCGCGGATCTTGATACGCCGGTCAGCGCTTACCTCAAGATGGCCCAGGGACCATACAGTTACCTGTTGGAGTCCGTTCAGGGAGGAGAGAAGTGGGGCCGATACTCGATTATTGGATTGCCTTGCGCCACGGTTATTCGGGTCTCCGGTGACGTGCTGCTGATTGAGCAGGAGGGTCAGGAAACCTATCGGCAGCAGACAGACGATCCGCTCCAGGCCATCCAGAGTATCCATCGCCAGTTCAACGTGCCTGAAATCGCGGGCTTGCCCCGATTTAACGGCGGCCTCGTTGGCTACTTCAGTTACGACACGGTGCGCTTTATTGAGCCGCACCTTGGCGCGGACGACTTGCCCGATCCCATCGGCGCGCCCGACATTGTGCTGATGGTCTCTGACGAGATTGTCGTCTTTGATAACCTGAGCGGGCGGTTACATATCATTGTGCACACCGATCCGGAATCGGACGATGCCTATAACGCCGGCTGCGAACGGCTGGATCAACTGGTGGAGCAGATCGCTGGGCTGTCGGTCAGTCACGGCACGCCCGTAGGGCGTCTCGTTCGCGAGAACGATTTTCGCTCGTCGTTTGCGCGGGATGATTTTGAAGATGCCGTTGAGCGCTGTAAGGAATATATCCAAAGCGGCGATATTTTCCAGGTGGTACTCTCCCAGCGCCTTTCCATCCCTTTTGACGCCGAGCCGGTGACGCTGTATCGAGCGCTTCGCACAGTAAACCCCTCGCCCTACATGTACTTTCTGGATCTCGATGATTTTCAGATCGTCGGCTCGTCGCCTGAGATTCTGGCGCGCCTCGAGGACGGTGAAGTGACCGTGCGACCTATCGCCGGCACTCGCCGTCGCGGCCGCAGCGATGAAGAAGACAAAGCGCTCGAGCAGGAATTGATCTCTGATCCCAAGGAGCTCGCCGAGCACCTGATGCTGGTCGATCTGGGTCGCAACGACGTGGGGCGTATCGCCACGACGGGTACCGTAAAGCTCACGTCAAAAATGCAGGTCGAGCGCTACTCGCACGTGATGCATATTGTTTCCAACGTCACCGGCGAGCTGCAGGATGACCTGGACGCGATTGATGTGCTGCGGGCCACCTTTCCGGCCGGCACGGTCTCGGGCGCCCCGAAGGTGCGGGCTATGGAGATTATTAATGAGCTGGAGCCGGTCAGGCGTGGGATTTATTCAGGTGCCGTAGGCTATATCGGCTGGAACGGCAATATGGATACGGCCATCGCTATTCGTACCGCGGTGATTGCGGACGGTGAGCTGCATATTCAGGCAGGGGCCGGTATTGTGGCCGATTCGATCCCGGCCAACGAATGGCAGGAGACGATGAATAAGGGCCGCGCAATTTTCCGGGCGGTGACTATGGCGATGTCGGGCCTCGACCCGAACGCGCTTGAAGACTGACGACGGTTTCGTTGCCTGTGAGCAGACGGCCTAACGTTCTGCTTCTGTTCAGCGATGAGCATCGTCACGACGCCCTGGGCTGTGCCGATCATGCGCTGGTGAAAACGCCTCACTTGGATGCCCTAGCCGCTTCCGGCACCCGCTTTACTCAAGCCTACACCCCCTCACCTATCTGTGTGCCGGCCCGCGCCAGTCTGGCCACGGGCCAGTATGTGCACAAGAACCGCTGCTGGTCCAATGCACAGGCTTACGCGGGCGAGCCGAAAAGCTGGGGGCATCACCTGATATCACAGGGTCACAGCGTCGACGCCATTGGCAAGCTGCATTACCGCGGATCGGATACGAAAAACGGCTTTGAAAAGGAAATACTGCCGATGTACATCCGCGACGGCATAGGCTGGATCAAGGGCCTGCTTCGTGATCATGAGGCATTTTTTGACGTGTCTTCTTACGTGCGTGAGATTGGTCCCGGTCACGATCGTTACACCGAATATGATCTGGGCGTCACGCGTGCGGCCTGCGAATGGCTGCACCAGAAGGGTGGCCAAACGGAAGCTAAACCCTGGACGCTATTCGTCTCCTGGTTGCGGCCGCACTATCCGCTGGTCTGTCCGCCCGAGT
>Ga0181588_10000149_pt1 | contig 58560 bp, 53 predicted proteins | sample 071ome_26_FD_148607 | JGI IMG/M metagenome (GOLD analysis project Ga0181588, IMG submission 148607) | Coastal salt marsh microbial communities from the Groves Creek Marsh, Skidaway Island, Georgia - 071409BT metaG (spades assembly) | ecosystem: Environmental > Aquatic > Marine > Intertidal zone...
CTGATCTCAACGAGGTTTCACGGGATCTTGCAGGAGTTCTTGGCCTCGAGGCCTGTTTCACCGACCCCGGCGTTGCCCAGTTCGGACTGAAAAACACGTTATGGCCGATCGGCACCCAGTTTCTTGAGTGTGTCACCCCGATGTCGTCCGACCTCGAGACAACTGCAGCCGGTCGCTATATCTCCCGACACGGTGGGGATACCGGTTACATGGTGATCTGCGAAGTCGATGACGTTGCTGCTCGGCGCGACATTGTCGATGAGCTGGGAATTCGGGTTGCGTTCGAGCTCAATTATCCCGATGAAGGGCACGTCGGCATGCAACTCCATCCGGCTGACACCGGTGGATCATTTCTCGAAATGGATCAGATGACAATGAAAGGCGGCGGCGAGGTCGGTGGACCATGGTGGCCGGCGGGAAAGAACTGGAAGCCATTTGTGCGCACCGATCGCGTGAGCGCAATTACTGCTGCCACAATCTCTTCACCTGATCCTTCGACCCTCGCAACTCGATGGGCCGAAATCACTCAGACTCCGTTCGACCTTGACGACCACAACCAACCCATTCTTGAGTTTGATAATGCTCGAATACGGTTCGTTGAAGAAAACGATGGTCGAGGAGAACGACTGAGCGGCATCGATGTGCGGTGCGGTGACATCGAGGCCGTGCTTGCTGCGGCCACAAGGTTGGGGTTGCAAACACGCGAAACCACTGTCACCCTCGCCGGGCTAGACGTGACGTGCGTCGAGTAATCCCAGCGAATTTGCGAACAGTTGCCAACTAGTTAGCAGAGTTCGTAGTACAAATCAGAGACTGCGCAGAAGGGATGGAAAGAGATGCCACTTCGACGACCATCGACATGGACCCATGCCACGCCAATTGTTCCATAATTTTCAAGTTCACAATCTGGGACGATTTCAGGAAAGACAACTGAGAAACCCTGCGAAAATAAGTCATCGGACGGTGCCGACGAGAGTCCGTAGGTGATCTGGTAATCCCTCACCGAGCAATACCCGTCTGCATTTGCGACTGAAATCTTCAGTCGATCGAGCCCATCGGGGTAGCTCTCAAAATAAAGTTGCCTATCTCCGAGGCTGGTTTGTTGAGCCGTTCCTAGTCCAATGATTTCAAGGAGTTCGAGTTCCTCGGCTATTTCTTCAGCGGGAGGCTCGGTCGTCGAGGTCGTGGTCGGCGGTGGAGTGGTTGTGCTTGTTGCTTCAACCTCACCATCTTCAGGGGACTCTGACTCGCCAATCGTCGAATCGACCACGACCTCGGTTGTGGTTGTAATTTCCACATCAGCGTCGTTCTCTGATTCACCAGCATCGACCGCCACATCGACCTGTTCTTCCGCTGGAGCTTCGGCTTCAGTGGTCACCGTCTCATCGAGGGCAACGTCGACATCGGCAGAACAGGCGACGAATGCGATCGCCACCATCGCTGCGATGGAGATTGTGGTAGCGGCTTTGTACTTCATGCTCGTCAACCTAATCGCCTGAAAGTTGTGATGACGGAGAATTTACGCGCGAGGTCTACTTATCGAAGAGCTCGCCCATCACGCTTCCGATGCGCAGCTCGACGTCTCGGGTTTGCCCGCCGGCGTCAAGATACTGACGCATTGACGGCTGGGCATCAGCATCGCGCAACAGCACCTGAAACAAATACGACTCATATTTCAATCCTTCGTCAAGGCTTCGTTCGACGCTTGCGTTCACGGCCCGCTTCGCCTCACGGACAGCCGCCGGTGGAAACGAAGCAATGCGTGTTGCCACGGCATCGACATAGGCCGACAGCGAATCGCCGCTCATCGCTCGGTTCAAAAACCCCCAACGCTCTGCAGTTGCAGCGTCAACATCATCAGCCCCGAGCACTACTTCCATCGCTCGACCAATACCGATGAGGCGGGGAATACGTTGGGTGCCGCCACCGCCCGGAAGGATGCCGAGTGGAACCTCCATTTGGTTCCACCGAAATGTCTCGAGATCGCCGAATCTCATATCGCAGGCTGAGGAAAGTTCCGCTCCACCGCCGCCGACCCTTCCACGAAGTTCTGCGATCGTGACCTTGTCCATCGTTCGATATGCCTCGCACATGCGGTCGAAACCACCGAGCTCGGGCTCTTCGACGGCCTCACCATCTGTGGGGAACTCAAGAATTGCGGCCACATCAAAGTGAGCGATAAAGAACTCGGGGTTCGCGCTCCGTAGCACGACGACCCGAACGTCATCGTCATTCGAAAGATCGACAGACACTTTTGCGAGCGACCTGAACAGACCAGATGTCATGAGGTTGATCGGCGGATTATCGATCAACACCGTCGCAACTCCATCATGAACGGTGACGGTGAGATGTGGATAGTCGTAGTTCATCTGTTCTCCTAATTCGCGATTCCAAGTAGGTCGTGAGCAACATTGCCACCAACGATCGTGGCGTCGACCGAAATCTGGCCGATGCCGTCTTTGTCGATCGTCAGCGGGTCTTCGCCAAGAACAACAAAGTCTGCAAGCTTCCCTGGAGAGATCGTGCCTTTCACCCTCTCTTCAAAGGCTGCGTACGCCGACCCTCCGGTGTACGCAGCGATCGCTTCGGAGGCCGAAATCGCCTCTTCAGGAACAAACGGTTCTCCTGAAGCCGTCCGCTGGTTGACCATGTCGTGAATACCGAGAAGAGGCGCTCCGTTGACCACCGGTCGGTCACTTGACCCCGGAAGCGGGATTCCTCGATCGAGAAATGACCGTTGCCGGTACGCATCTGGGGTTCGATGCACCCCAAGCGCGCCTTTCATACCGTCGCCGATCTCTGAGATGAATCTGCCTTGCGGCACCGGAATCACCCCGAGTGCTTTGACCTTGTCGAGGAGGTGCTCCTGCAAGACGCCACAATGCTCGATCCGATGTCGCGGGTCGTGCCGTGGGTAGAGCTTCTGTGCCTCTTCGTATGCATCGAGCACTGTCGCAACGGCTCGGTCACCAATTGCGTGGGTGCACACCTGCCAGCCTGATTTGTGGGCATCGATGATGAGCCGGCGAAGAACCTCGGGTTCAGTCTGGAAGAACCCGCAACTGCATTCACCAACGCCTCCACCTTCGAATGGATCGAACATGGCTGCAGTTCGACCGATCAGAGATCCGTCCGAGAAAATCTTCGTGCCGCCGATGCGAAGCCACTCATCACCAAGGCCGGAGTGAATTCCACCGTCGAGAGCAAACACGCTGTCTTCGCCTTCCGCATGAGAGATGTGATGCAGGGCTTCAACCGCAACGAGCAAATTCGCGCGTATCCCCAACACCCCTCGCTTCCGAGCCTCCATCCACGCCATCAACTCGATGGGGCTGTGTGACACAAGACCTGCACCGACGCCCGCTTCCGTCGCCGAGGTCACACCCTCGGCGAGGTAGCGCTTTGACGCCTGGTCGATGGCGTCAACAATGCGGTCGACGGTGAGTGGGTACACGAGGTCGCGCACCATCGACTGCGCCTGCTCCATGACCAAACCATCGAGCCCACCATCGACGTCACGTCCGAGTTCGCCACCGTCTGGCACCGGGGTCTCGCGAATCATGTCGAGCACTGCTGTGTTCACCGTGCACATGTGGCCAGATGTGTGCTTTAGCCACACTTTGTGATGTGGGGCCGCAGCATCGAGTTCACGGGCATGAGGGTGTCGACCTTCAGCGAGTTTGTTCTGGTCGTAACCCGCCCCGGTCACCCAGCCACCCGCAGGTGTTTCCGCTGCCCGCTGTCGGATCGCTTCACAAATGTCTTCAACTGAGCGCATTGGCGGAGACGAGCAATCGACGTCGGCCAAACTCATGCCGAAAAACACCATATGGTTGTGGGCGTCATTGAAGCCGGGGACCACGCTGCGGCGACCGAGATCAATTCGGGCATCGGCAGTAAATTGCTCCGCAAGGTCGTCATCGCCAACGGCAACAATTCGACCGGCAATAACGGCCACTGTTGATGCTCGTGGTTGGCCCGGGTCAAAGGTGTGGATGTCACCGTTTACAAAAAGCTGATCGACCTTCATGGCTCGATTCTGTCAGTTTGGTGTTCCGGGTTCTGCCTTGGGAGAAACCGAGTGAATCAGACTGAAACTTTCGTTCCATCAACGGTGACCGGCTCGATCGCCACATCTGCTTCGGTGCCCATCTCGCGAGTCCATGAAGCAAATTCGAGAAGAATGCCATCTGGATCGAAAAAGTAGAACGACCGCACAAACACGCCGGGATGGAAACTGGCAGCGACCGTCAGTTCGCTGTCGTCATGATCCAAGATGTCCGACACGTCAACACCCTCGTCGATCAGGCGTTGGCGATATTCCTCAAATTTGTCGAGCGGAACATCAAACGCAAGATGATTCATCGAACCATGGGCTGAAGCAAGGTTGCCCCGTCCGGGCATTCCGCCAGCACTCGAGACTCCTGGTTGTGGTTCGGGCGCTCCGGGAAACCAGAAAAATGCGAGGCAGTCATCGTTTCCGATGTCAAAGAAAAAATGTTGGCCGCCGCCAGGAATGTCGAGGGTCTTCACCAGTTGCATCCCCAACACGTCGCGATAAAACCGCACGGTGCGCGACATATCAGCGCACACCATCGCAATGTGGTTGACACCCCTGATCTCAAATTTCTCGTTCATCTCAATCGTCTCCACGACGCCGGCCGGCAAATTGCTCGGCGTCAAAATCTTCTGGTGCTGCCACTTCGACGATGACTTCATCGCGATCGTCAAACTCGAGACGTAGTGCTCTTGTCATGACTGCATGCATGAAATACAGCGAGGTGATGTAGGTGAACTCAAGAATTTCTTCATCGCTGAAATGCTCTTTCATCGCATCGAACACCGCGTCAGGAACTCGACCATGCTGGTCGACGAGGTAATCGGTGTAGGCGAGCAACGCGCGCTCTTTCGCATCGAAGCAGTCGGCAACTTCCCATGCGTGAATTGCGGTGATCTTCTCTTCGGGCATGCCGAGCCCGCGGCAACTCTTGCAATGTTGTGAGTAGACGAACTGGCTACCCGTCAACCATCCAGCTCGGGTTTGCCCAAGTTCGCGCAGTTGGGCATCGAGTCGACGCTCGGGGCTGCGATAGAGACCAAAGCCCTTCACCGAATGATCGAAGATGTCGGGTGAGAGCGCAAAGACGGTCCACCAGTCACCGGTTGTACCCGTAGATGTGCCAGGTTCGTCGACAGGGTCACGGTCGCCAAAGAGGAAGTTGTAGAGCGGTAATACCCGTTGCTGGTCTGCTTCAGCGCGAGGTACTTGTCGAAGACGTGGCATCTGCTGTCCTTACGCCGGCACGCCAAGCCGATCGTGCACTGCGGGAAGAGCCTGCAGTTCTGGCATCACCTTTGAGGCGAAAAGGTGCATCGACCGCTCCGCCTCTTCAAGCGGCATTCCTGCGTAGGAAAACACGCCCATGTAGCCATCCATGTACATCTCGTCTTGAAGGTTGATGATCTTTTCTGTCACTTGCTCGGGTGTGCCCCATAGTTGGAGGTCAATGAAGAAGTCCTCCATTTGCTGGTACCCGCCGGGAGCCACAAGACGGTCGTACATCAGGCCATGGTGCTCATAACCAGGTATTTCTTTGAGGTGCGGTTCGTTGAACTCGTAGTGCTTGACTACCGAGTCCCAGTAGCCACCGACATACTTGCGGGCCATTTCTTCGGCGCGATCTGCGCTCTCGTCAACAAATGTCCAGCCCGCGACATAGGGCGGCGGTGGCTCAGTGCCATTCGCATCTCGGTAAATCGTTCGATAATCCTGCAATTCTTGCCGTACGGCCTTCCACGGTTTTTGGGGAACCACGAGAATGCCGACACCCATTTCCGCCATGATGCGCGCCGAGTCAGGCGATACTGCGGCCGCATACGTCCGACCTTTAAATGTCGAGATCGGACGGGGGCGGATATCTCTGCGCTGCTGGTGAAGGAGTTCGCCCGAGTATTCGATCCAGCCTTGTTCGAGGGCGTTCAAGACGATTTCTGCTGACTCTTTAAACCGAAGTCGGGCCGTGCCCATATCGACACCAAAACCGTCAAACTCGACTCGCCCGGTTCCGCGGCCCATCCCCAAAATCACTCGGCCGTCTGAAAGGTTGTCGAGCATCGAAATCTGCTCGGCGACGCGAACCGGGTCGTGCCACGGAAGCACACACACCATCGACCCAAGTTGAATGTGCTCCGTTTTTGCTGCCATATAGGTGAGGAACTGAAAAACATCAGGGCACATCGTGTAGTCGGTGAAGTGGTGCTCGACACTCCAAATCGATTGGAACCCGAGCGGTTCGGCTTGCATCGCGAGATGCAGATCGCGTGCATACGCATCTTTGTCAGGGATCTGTTCCCCTGGATTCTGAAAGATGACAGACATTCCCACATGCATGAGTTACCCCTTGCTGTTTACACGGCTCATCACCGGGCCGCAGCCCCCACTGCGACACTTCTATTGTGCCCCATGCCGTAGCCCTCGTTTAGCGTCGGAGAACTCATTTACGATTGAGGAATGTCGTCAACTTCGCTGTCAACGAGCCAGGCAGAGGTCGCTATCGACGGTGACCGGCTCTGGGCAACCATGCACACTCTCGCCGAGATCGGAGCTACCGACGCTGGCGGAGTCGCCAGAGTTGCGCTCACCGATGTCGACAAGGCGGGAAGAGACCAATTCATTGAATGGGTGACAGCACTCGGCTGCAGTGTGCATATCGACAGAGTTGGGAACCTGTTTGCTCGTTACGAGGGGACAGACCCGTCTCGTGCGCCGGTCGTCATCGGCAGCCATCTCGATTCACAACCAACCGGCGGCAAATACGACGGCGCGTACGGGGTCATGGTTGGCCTCGAGGTGTTACGAGCACTGCACGCCGATGGCGTCAGACTTGCGGCTCCGGTCGAGGTCGTGTCGTGGACCAATGAAGAAGGAGCAAGGTTCCCGCCGGCGATGTTGGGGTCGGGTGTTTTTTCGGGTGACATCTCTCTTGAAGCTGGGCTCGGTTCAACATCGATGCAAGGTGATGTTCTCGGTGAAGAACTGCTCCGCATTGGATACTCGGGGCCGGAAATGCCTGGAGATCGACCGATTGGCTACTACCTCGAACCTCATATCGAACAGGGCCCCATTCTCGAAGAAGGTGACCACACGATCGGCATCGTGACCGGAGTACAAGGAGTGCGGTGGTACGACGTGACGATCACCGGGCAAGAGGCCCATGCAGGGACCACGCCAATGGAGCGACGCAGTGACGCAATGGTCTCTGCAGCTCGCCTCATTACCGAAGTTGACAACATTGCTCGTCGTCGGGCACCCGCCGGAAGGTCAACGGTGGGGGTTGTCGAAGTGGAGCCCGGATCACGAAATACGATCGTCGGCACAGTACGCATGACCGTTGATCTTCGTCATCCCGACGCCGATGTCCTCGCCGAAATGGATGCCGAACTGCACGACTTTGTCTCGACCCTTCACCCGCAACCACAGGTTGAGCAGATCTGGTATTCGGCACCGATCGAGTTTGATACCGAGATCGTTAATGCATTGCGGTCTGCCGCAACAGAACAAGGAAAAGCACCGGTTGACATCACCTCAGGTGCCGGACATGACGCGTGCTACATCTCGAAAGTCGCTCCAACCGGAATGGTGTTTATCCCCTGCGCTGATGGCCTCTCTCACAACGAGGCGGAAGCGATTACCTACGAGCACGCGGTCGCAGGTGCCGAGGTAACGCTTGCTGGAGTGCTGCGCTTGGGTTCGTAACGGCGCACCCGGTCAGTCGCTGACGAAGCCTTTCCAGGTGCTCATATAGGCGATGAAGGTGTCGGACAGACCCTCTTCGGCAAGAGTGGTTGCGCTGACTGGCACGTGGCGGGGGGCAAAGCCACCATCATCACTGAGCAAATTCGGATAGTCGTGGTGAAGAATCGCGACTCGACCAAGGATCGCAATATCAACCCCGGTGTCGATCACCCGTTGCACATCTGAAGGTTCGTGAATTTTTCCGGCAACGCCAAGGCGAACATCGCCTCTCGGCAACTCGGCAAAGATTTCCATCAGTGAGCGGCCTTTGTGCTCGTCTTCATTCGGTTCTTTAAACGAATTCCACAGCGACATATCGATGAAATCGACATCACCAGAGTCGACGAGCTGTGAGTACACCTCAATGATTTCGTTCATCACCATTCCGAAGCGCTCGGGGGAGAGTCGAACGGAGAGATGAAAATCATCTCTGCACTGCTCACGGATGCCGGCGATGATCTCGAACAACAACCGCGATCGGTTCTCTAACGAGCCGCCGTAGTGGTCGGCGCGGTGGTTGATCTCTGATGAGAGAAATTGGCAGATGACATAGCCGTGCGCTCCGTGCAGTTGAACACCGTCATAACCAGCTGTTTGTGCCCTCAGCGCACCGGCAATGAAATCGTCTCGGAGTTGCTCAACCTCTTCTGTGGTGAGACCACGAGCCCCGGTTTCTGGGTCGTCGGAGGGGCATACCGGAGTCATGTTGTTAAGCGCTTCCGGTACCCGATTACCACCATGGTGGAGCTGCACGATTGCAAGGCTCCCGGTCGACCGAATCTCGTCTGCCATAGCTGCAAGCGCCGGGATGTGGTCATCACGGCAAATCCCCAGCTGTCCCGGAAACGCTCGACCAATCTCTTGCACGTGTGCAGCTGCGGTCATCGTCATTCCGAATCCACCGTGTGCTCTCATCGTCAACCACTTGTGTTCGTCCGCGCTCAGCGTGCCGTCATCGTGGCTTTGTTGATTCGTCAACGGGGCGAGCATGAAGCGATTTGGCATCGCTGGGCCACGCAAAAACGTCACTGTGTCAAACGGAGAGTTCACGAAAAGAGTTTGACCGATCGCACCTCCATCGCCCTCATTCTGGCGACCGACCGAGCCCGGTTCGCACCGGTGACAGCAGGTTCCGGACACCGCTCAACGTCATCGTGTCGCCTAGGTTCATCACATGCGCGCCGATGATTTCCCCCCAATTGCCGACGACATCCACGAAATCTGGTCACGATTTCCAAGTTGGGATCAAGACACCAACATGAACCTTCATATGGGTTTCATCGTTGAAGAGATCCGAACGGGCTATTCACGTCTGCGCATGCCACTCAAACCCGAGATCATGCAGCCAGCCGGAATCATGCACGGTGGGGCAATCGCAAGTCTCATCGACACTGCGGTTGTTCCTGCGATCGGTGCCGTTGGAATTGAACCCACACGCATGGTGACGGTGTCAATGAACATCAACTTCATGGGCGCCATCAGCGATGAGGATGCCGTGTGCGAAGGGTGGATTACCCGGCAGGGGCGCTCCATCATTTTCTGTTCCGCCGAGGTCACAGGAGCCCAGTCGGGCAAGGTATGTGCGACGGGAACACTCGTCTACAAGGTATGAACTCCCCAGAAATTCACCTGCAGTTCACCCGCAACGAGTTGAGTTCAACTCGGCGCCATGATTTCATGACCCTATGACTCGGGTTGGCATCAATGGATTCGGTCGCATCGGGAGGCTTGCAGCGCGGGCACTCCGGAATCACCGGTCGTTAGAACTCGCTCACGTCAACGAACTACACGCAGATGCAGCGACAGCAGCCCATCTCTTCGAGTTCGACACCGTGCATGGCCGGTACCCGGGAGTGGTCACTTCCAACGGCGAGGCCATGTCAATAGATGGAAATGACGTCACATTTTCTCGTGCCGCAACACCAGCAGACATCGACTGGTCTGCAGCGGGCGTCGACATTGTCATCGAGGCCTCTGGCAAATTCAAAACCGTCAAGACGCTCAAACCCCATCTCAAGAACGGCGCAACTTCGGTCATCGTTGCTGCGCCCGTCAAAGATGATGCTGTGCTCAACGTCGTCATTGGCTGTAACGACGATCTGTACTCACCAACGACCTACCCCATCGCCACAGCAGCGAGCTGCACCACCAACTCGATTGCACCAGTGGTTAAGACTCTGCATGAAGCAATTGGAATCAAACGCGGAACGCTCACCACGATCCACGACGTCACCAACACCCAAGTCATTGTTGATGCCCCTCACAAAGATTTACGTCGTGCACGCTCTGCGCTCAACAGTCTCATTCCGACGACCACCGGCTCAGCCACCGCGGTCACGATGATTGTGCCTGAACTCGCCGGTCGCCTCGACGGAGTTGCGGTCCGTGTACCGATGCTCAACGCCTCACTCACCGACCTTTCGGTATCGATGGAGCGAAAAACATCAATCGACGAGGTCAATGACATTCTTCGGTCAGCGGCCGAAGGTCCACTGGCTGGTGTACTCGGGTTCGAGACAAAACCACTGGTCTCCGCCGACTACGTCAACGACCCGCGGTCGGGAATTGTCGATGCCCAGTCAACGATGGTGGTCGATGGCCGGTTCGTGAAGGTACTCGTCTGGTACGACAATGAATTCGGCTATGCACATCGACTCGTTGAGCTTGTTCAGCGGGCAACAGACCATACATGAACCTTCGCAATTACATTCTCGTCACCGCGGGCTACTGGGTATTTACCTTGACCGACGGCGCTCTCCGAATGCTGGTGCTGTTGCATTTCAATGATCTCGGATATTCAGCGGTTCAAATTGCGTTCTTATTCCTCGCCTACGAATTCATGGGCATTCTCACCAATCTGCTTGGTGGTTGGGTCGGTTCTCGACGGGGTCTCAACATCACCCTCATTGCTGGTCTTGTCACTCAGATCGTCTCTCTCGCCGCCTTGAGTTTCCTCTCTGACGATTGGCCTGTGTGGTTCGCCGTCACGTTCGTCATGGCGTTGCAGGCACTGTCTGGTGTAGCAAAAGATCTCACGAAAATGTCATCGAAGAGTGCGGTAAAAGCAGTTGCCGGCGATGGCGGGCTCTTCAGACTCGTCGCGATTCTCACCGGGTCAAAAAACGCACTGAAAGGCGTCGGCTTCTTCATCGGCGCAGGATTGCTGTCGTGGATCGGCTTCGTGGCCACCCTGTGGTCAATGGCTGGGGCGCTGGCGATCACCGTCGTTGCGCTCCTGCTCTTTTTGAATGCCGACATCGGGAAGGCCAAAAAGAAGGCACCGCTTCGGTCGATACTGTCAAAGTCGGCTGAGATCAATCGACTCTCGGCAGCGAGATTCTTCCTCTTCGGCTCGCGCGATATCTGGTTTGTCGTTGCTCTTCCCGTATTTCTCGCCAACGAGCTCGACTGGGCGCATGAAGCGGTCGGCGCGTTTCTCGCCTTGTGGGTGATCGGCTATGGCGTCGTTCAGTCGTCAGCCCCCCGGTTACTGACACGAAACGGCAACTCCACCGATGAAGTGCTCGCAACCCGTCATTGGGGGTTCATTCTCGGTGTCACCGCTACCGCTCTTGCCGTGCTCGTCTCAATTGATGTTGCACGAACATGGGTAGTTGTCATCGGTCTCATCGTGTTCGGAGTCGTCTTTGCGATGAACTCCGCACTGCACTCGTTTTTAGTGCTTGCCTACTCGAACGATGACGGCGTCGCACTCGACGTCGGCTTCTACTACTCGGCAAATGCTGCAGGCCGATTGGTTGGAACCCTGCTCTCAGGGCTGCTCTTTTTGGCAGGCGGCCTCACCGTTGCTCTGGTTGGGTGCGCAGTATTTGTGGTGCTCACCTGGATGTTGACGCTTCGATTGCCGGCACTGCCCGATGGCACCCATGCAAGCCTCGCATCGGTGAAGGCTTCAGACTGAGCTTCGCCTCACGCAGGACGACGATGCATCATCGCCTGCCGTACGGCAGTACACACGAGTACGTCGTCTTGATTGAACCCACGGTGTTCAAAGGTGACGATGCCTCGGTCGTCTAATGACTTTGAGGGTCGCGCCTCAAGCACTTCAGATTCGACTCGAATGGTGTCACCGTGAAAGACCGGTGCCGGGAAGTTCACTTTTTCAAACCCAAGATTTGCCACCGTTGTTCCATGGGTGAGTTCATGCACCGACAACCCAACGATGAGGGCGATCGTGAACATTGAATTCACAAGCGGGCGGCCAAATTGAGTGGTCTCCGCATAGGCAAAGTCGAGGTGGAGCGGAGCAGGGTTCATCGTTGCGACCGTGAACTGCACGTTGTCTGCTTCGGTCACCGTGCGTCGAAGTGCGTGTTGCACCACGAGCCCGGGGGTGAGTTCTTCGAACCACATTCCTTTGGGGATGATCTCAGCCATCGTTCTTTCTCCTATTCGTCAGCTGTTGCAATGATGCGACGTGCTTGGACTGCCAGTGGTTCATCGACCATCTGACCTTCAAAATCGATTGCCGCAAGTCCCTCGGAGGTTGCGTTCTCATAGACCTCCAGGAGACGCCGAGCACGGTCGACTTCGTCGGCAGAGGGGATGAATGCAGCGTTTGCGAGAGCGACCTGACCGGGATGGATACACAGCTTGCCCGAATAACCAATCGCTCGGGCTTGCGCGCATTCAGCGATGAACCGATCATCATCTCGAAAGTCGGTCACCACTTGATCGAGAAGCGGTACGCCGCCGAGTCGAGCCGCAAGGGCGACCGCGCTTCGCGCGTACAACACTTCTTCATTGGAGGCTGTGCGAATACCTCCCATATCGGCGATGAAATCTTCAGCGCCGAAATACGCAGCGACGACGCGCTCGTGAGCGAGGAGTAGTCGTGCATCGGCAACCCCAAGAGCGGTTTCGATTCCGGCGATGACCCCGATGTGGCCAAGACCATTCGCTTCGAGCGCAGCGCTGACCGTGTTTAGAGCGTCAACACTGTCGATTTTTGGTACGACGATTGCCGCGACTTCCGGCACGACACCATCGTTGATGTCATCAGCGAACCATTCGCTCGCAACCGCATTCACTCGGACCGTCACCTTGCATTTTTCAGCGAGAGCCGGAACGTGTTCACGAACATGTTGGCGCGCAAGGTCTTTCGCACCAGCCGGTGTTGCGTCTTCGCAGTCGACGACCACTGCATCGGCTCCACGTTCGGGCAACTTCGCGATGAAGTCGGGCCGAACTGCGGGCGCGAACAGCAGTGACCGAAGTCGACCGATTTCGTTCACGCAATCACCGATCGTTTCGCGACCTCTTCGAGCATGACCTCGGTTGCGCCACCCCCGATTGGCAAAATGCGGGCATCTCGGCTCATTCGCTCGACTGGGGTTTCTCGCATGTAACCCATGCCGCCGTGGAATTGCACGCAGTCGTACATGATGTTGTTGATGACCTCAGCTCCGTAGGCCTTGACCCCTGACATCTCTTTGACGTTGTCTTCGCCGACGTCTCCAATCCATGCTGCGTGATACATCGAGGCTCGAACCGCGTCGAGTTCTGCTTGACGCATCGCTAGCCGCTGGCGGATAGCTCCAAGATCCCAAAGGTGACCGCCGAATGCTGGCCGGTGCTGCACATGTTCAAGTGTCTGATCGAGTGCAACCTGGGCTGCTCCGACGCCCATTCCAACGAGCACCATGCGCTCGTTTTGGAAGTTACGCATGGTCTCGTAGAAGCCGCGATCAACAGTGCCGAGCACTTGATCGTCAGCAACCCACACGTTGTCAAACACGAGTTCGGCGGTGTCAGAGCAACGCCATCCGTGTTTGTCGAGTTTCTTCGCAACCGAGAAGCCTTCCGTACCCGCTGGGACGAGGAACATGGTGATGCCGTAGCGGTTTTCGGTGCTGGTTCGAGCCGCAACGATGGTCATGTTTCCGTACACCGCGTTCGTGATGTAGGTCTTGGTTCCGTTGATTCGCCATCCATCACCATCACGCACCGCAGTGGTGCGCATGCCGGCCACGTCGCTGCCGGCGTCAGGTTCAGACACACCGATCGAAAGGATCGTCTCTCCCGACAACACGCCGGGCAGCCAGTGATCGAGTTGCTCTTTCGTTCCTGAATTGATGAGGTGTGGCCCCGCCATATCGGTGTGCACGAGAACGCTCACGTCAAAGCCACCGAAGGTGGATGCACCCAGTGCCTCAGAGAACGTTGCTGAGGCCAACATTCCGAGTCCTAACCCACCATGTTCGACGGGAACGCGGAGACCGAACATGCCGAGTTCACCCATTTTCTTGTGGACCTCGCGGGGAATCTTTCCGTCAAGTTCCCATTGCTCGCCATGTGGCGTGACCTCACGTTGCACAAACTCAACGGTCTGGTCATAGATCGCCTGGAGTTCGTCGGTCATGTAGATGTTTCTGTGGGTCATTGGGCTGTCCTTTCTTCGATGTTGTTCATTCGGTATCACTGGTCAATCTGATGAGTTCTTGACCGCCGGCAACTTGATCACCGACAGCGACAAGAACTTCGCTGACAGTTGCTGCACCGCTTGCGGTCACTGAGTGCAGCATCTTCATCGCCTCGATGACGATCGCAACGTCGCCACCTTTGAGCTCGTCGCCAGAACTCACACGCACTTCCGCAACAACTGCTGGGAATGGTGAAACGAGTGCGTCACCACCCGACGAACGCCCAGATGGATCTGCCGCCCAACGTTCGGTACGCGGCAGGACGGTAAATGCTTGGGTGTAGCCAGCGACGTTGATGGCAACACGCTGGCGCAAGCCATCGACCAGGCTTCGCAGTCCCCTACCGCCCTGCACGTTGCTGGTGTCGGTGATCTCATGGATTTCACCGTCTGCTGATTGAAGCCCAATCGAGCGTTGATGACGGTGTGGGGTCATCGGTAGTGAACCAATGTCGGTCCACACGCTTGATGATTCACGTTGACGGTGTTCACGCCATAGCGCCGCTGCAAGTTCGGTCTCGAGGGCAGGCGGTTGTGGCAGCTCAATTGCATCGAGCAGTCTTGTGGTGACTGTGGCGTCGATGAGTTCTTCGCGGTCGAGGAGCCATCGGTGAAATCCTGCTGTGGTACTCACGCCGGCAATGAGCAGTTCGTCGAGCGCCGAACGCATTGCGGCAAGAGCAGATGGCCGGTCATGGCTCGCCACGATGAGCTTTGCGATCATCGAGTCGAAATGCGGGGTGATGGTGCTTCCTGCTACGACCCCTGAATCCCAGCGGACGTTCGACGGCACTTCGAGAATGTCGATGAGGCCGATAGATGGCATAAACCCTTGGCTTGCATCCTCTGCTGCGATTCGGGCCTCGCAGGCATGACCGGTAAACGTCACATCGTTAAGGTCATCGGGCAATGGTTCACCGCTCGCAACGGCGATCATGAGTTCGACAAGGTCAAGGCCAGTGATCGCTTCGGTTACCGGATGCTCAACCTGCAGTCGGGTGTTCATTTCCAGAAAGAAAAACTCTCCGGTCGTGCCATCAACGACGAACTCAACGGTTCCCGCCGAGTCGTAACCAACGGTTGTACCGAGTCGAACGGCAGCCTCGTGAAGACCATTGCGCGTGGTATCGGAAAGGTTGGGTGCAGGTGCCTCCTCAAACAATTTCTGATAGCGGCGCTGCACCGAGCACTCTCTGGTGCCGAGGTGCTCAACACGACCGTGACGGTCACCGATGAGTTGCACCTCCACGTGCCTCGGCTGCTGCACGTACCGTTCGACGATGACACTGCCGTCGCCGAATGCCCGCTCGGCTTCGGTTCGCGCTTCGTCGAGAGCGGTCGCGAACTGGTCAGGCGATTCAACGATTCGGATTCCGCGTCCTCCACCACCAGCGGAGGCTTTGATGAGCACGGGGTAACCGATGTTGTCGGCAGCACCACGAAGGTCGTCCTCGGCCTGTGAGTCTGAATAGCCGGGAATCAGCGGGACTCCCGCAGATTCGGCAATCGCTCGCGCATTGATCTTGGAGCCCATCGAATTAATGACATCTGCGTTCGGGCCGATCCAGATGAGGTCTGCCTCAACGACATCTTTCGCAAATGAAGCGTTCTCGGAGAGAAATCCGTATCCGGGGTGGATGGCGCCACAGCCGGATTCACGAGCGGCCGAAATGATTGCCGCCCCATCGAGATACGACGGCACGGTGATGGCATTGAGGTTGATGGCGTGCTGAGAGGCACTGTCGACATCGGTGGTCACACCGACAACTTCATGCCCGAGCCGCTGTGCGGTGCGGGCGATGCGGAGTGCGATTTCTCCGCGGTTTGCAATGAGGATCTTCATGTTCCTTTCCTCACATCCTGTACACGATGCCCGGGCCTGCGGCCGGTTCGTCTTGACGTGCGGCGAGCGAGAGACAGAGGCCGAGGATGTCTCTCGTATGCACCGGATCGATCAGCCCGTCATCCCACAAGCGGCTCGTTGCGTAATACGGGTCGCTTTGTGTCTCATACTGTTCTCGGATGGTGCGGGCGATTTCGGCGATCTGCTCTTCAGAGGTCTCATCAGCTTTCAGCCCGGCGCGGCGGATATCGACGAGCACTGTTTCGGCGGTGTCAGCGGCCATCGTCGCAATGCGAGAGTTCGGCCAAGCGAAGAGAAACCTCGGGTCGAAACCACGGCCACACATGCCGTAGTTGCCGGCCCCGTAACTACCACCGATGAGCACTGTGTATTTCGGAACCGTCGCGTTGGCGACAGCTGCCACCATTTTTGCGCCGTGCTTCGCAATCCCGCTTGCTTCTGCGTCGTCACCGACCATGTATCCGGTGGTGTTCTGCAAAAAGAGCAAAGGAATGCGGCGCTGCTCACATAGTTCGATGAAATGTGTTGCCTTAAGGGCGGCCTCAGAGAAGATGATGCCGTTGTTCGCGATGACTCCAACGAGGTACCCGTGAATGCGGGCAAACCCGGTGATAATCGATGTTCCCCATTCGGGTTTGAACGTTGCAAACCGTGATCCGTCGACAAGACGAGCGATGATCTCGGTTGCATCGAAGGGGATACGGCTGTCGTCATTGATGATGCCGTAGATGTCTTCTGCCGGGTAGGCCGGTGGTTCAACTTCGGCTCGTTCGAGCCATCCTCCATCATGGTCAACTCGACGACGGTTGGTTGTTGCACAGATTTCACGGAGCCGGGCGTAGGCCTCATGCTCGGTCGACACGATGTTGTCACTCACACCCGAGACACGGGTGTGTTTCACTGCGCCGCCAAGGTCATCGGGGTCAATGATCTCCCCAAGAGCGGCTTTTACGATTGGTGGGCCACCCAAGAAGATGCGGCCAATTCCTTCGACCATGATGACTTCATCGCTGAGGGCGGGCACATACGCTCCACCTGCAGTGCAACCGCCAAGCACGACGGAGAGCTGCGGAAGACCACGGGCTGACATTCGGGCCTGCCGGTGAAAGCTGCCGCCGAAATGGTCACGATCGGGGAAAATCTCGTCTTGTAACGGAAGGAATGCTCCACCGGAGTCGACGAGGTAGATCACTCCAAGGCCATTTTCGGCGGCAATATCTTGGGCTCGAACATGCTTCTTGATCGACACCGGTAAGAGTGAGCCGCCCTTGATCGTTGCATCATTTGCGATGAACACCCACGGCACGCCGTGAACGACGCCGATGCCGGTAACGATGCCTGCCCCCGGAGCCTCGTCGTTGTATTGCCCCCAAGCGGCGAGAGTCGAGAACTCGAGAAATGGCGTGTTGTCGTCGGTGACGAGATCGATGCGATCGCGAGCCATGACCTTTCCCCGAGCATGGTGACGGTCAATCGACTTTTCTCGTCCGTGACCACCGTCGATCGCAATCTGTTGGCGCTCACGCAAGGTCGCTACCAGCTCTTGATACGCCGTGGTGTTCGTCGCAAAGAGTTCGCTTGATGAATCGATTCGGGTTGGAATGGTCTGGAACGTCATCGTGTGCTCCGTTGCAGGTTGAGGGCGTCAACGCCCTCGAGGAATTGGACGGTGATGAGATTGGCAAGGCCATCGAGACTGAGATCGCCGCTCAGATCGAACCACTCGATCGTCGTGTTCATTGCTCCAAAAAGGAAGAGACGGGCGATGGGAAGTCGTGCTGAATCAAGTTCGGGGAGCACATCTGCAAGCAATGCATTCCATCTGTGCTCGTAGTCGTCTCGAAGGGGCACGATCGCAGAACGGAGTTCTTCTGGTGCGGTGAAGAAGGCAGTGACGTGGGCCGCCGTGAACGAGCCATGCTCAAAGAGGGCGCCAAGGTGCGCCCGGACGTGAGCCTCGAGACGATCTGACTCGCGGTCGCACCCGTTCATCGCTGTATCGACATCTCCGAAGGCATCGACCATCACTTCGATACCCCGGCTGAATACCTCAATGAAGAGGTCTTCTTTCGACTCAAAGTGGTGATAGATCGAGCCTGCTTTGATGCCGATATCGGCGGCAATTTCTCGCAGCGTTGTTGCGGTGTAGCCCTGAGCGACGAGCCGTTCTGCGGCAGCGTCAAGCACGCGTTGCCGGCCTGTTGGGGTTTCACGTGATCGTCGCACCTCCGCGAACCTAACAAACGTTAGGTAGGTGCACAAGAGGCGGACGGCTTACTCGTCAGACCACTTTGTACCCGGGGCGTAATACCGCTGGTGCCACACACCACGAATATCTTCACCTCTTCGTGGCATTCGCCAGGTCGTCACCTTTGTTGATGCAGCAGAAAGATCAACTGCACACAACGCTCGGGGTTGGTCATCGGTGCCATTGACGTAGTCATCGGCAGCACCCTCGGGAACATAACGGCGAGCAATAGCCCGGTAAAGATCTCGCCACTCGTCGTCATTTCCTGGCTCGTACACCACCGTTGTCGACCCTTGAACTGTCAACTTTCTCCACGGGTGCGCTTCTTCGTCAATGGAGATCCCAACACGAGGGTCACGTTGAAGGTTCTTCCAGATGAGTGCAGGGGTTCTCGGAGTGAACAGCAGTTGGGAATCGTTGATGATGAACCACAGCGGAACGACGCGTGGCATACCGTCGTCATCGACAGTCCCGATGCGAGCAAGATGCCCGGGCTCTGAGAGGAAGTCTTCAACCTCTTCAGTAGTGAGTATTGGCATTCCTCATGCTCGCAGGCCGCACATGGCGATTGCGAAGTCAGAGGGGCCGGTCACACACAGGTATTGCGCATCGTTCCGATGCCTTCCACCCAGGTCTCAATCACGTTGCCTGGTGCGAGCGCACGTGGAGGTGTGTGCGCCATTCCCACTCCACTGGGGGTTCCAGTGAAGATGACATCACCTGGGTAGAGGGTGAGTACGGAAGAAAGCTCGGCAATCAAGGTCGGGATGTCAAAGATGAGATCGCTTGAGCGGGCATCTTGCACAACCTCTCCATCGATCGAACAGCCCAGAGCGAGATCGTCTGGGTTATCGAATTCATCTGGGGTGACGATCCACGGCCCCATCGGGCCAAACCCACGGCGCGATTTTCCGAGCGAGAACTGTCGGCCTGCAGCCATCTGGAGTTTGCGGTCACTGATGTCTTGGCCGACGGTGAGCCCAGCGATATACGACCACGCATCATCAACCGACACGTTGTCGGCCTGTCTGCCAACAACTGCGACCAGTTCAACCTCCCAGTCGACTGCCGTTCCAACGATCGGGATGTCATCAAACGGCCCCGACAGCGACGACGCAAACTTCGTGAAGGTCGCAGGAACCTCGGGGACCTCCATGCCCGCCTCTTCTGCATGCTGGCGATAGTTAAGACCGATGGCGAAGATTTGCCGTGGAGCGGGAACTGGTCGTTGCAACGAGTTCATGTCGAGGGCGTCTGTTCCCTCATTGACGTTCGCCGCAAAGGCACAAAACTCGTCCCAGTTGTCGAACACCGACATCATGTCGGGGCCGAAACAGCCCTCGGATGCCGTTGCGACGTCGACCGCCGTCTCACCGATCACGATGACCGCACGTCCTGCTGAGTTAGCCACCCTCATGTTCTCTCCTTCATGGGAAATGTCGCCAGGATCGATCCACGGGCGACCAGGTAAGGAATCTCATCGAATTGTAGGTTCCGCTTTCCGTCTCTTCTCACCATCGTTTCTGTCGGTACGTTCGAAAGCAGAAGGAGGCAGTCATGCAGATCGAATCAGGAGTCACTCACGCCATTGTCACCGGAGCAGCATCGGGTTTGGGTCGTGCCAGCGCCTATGCCCTTGCCGATGCCGGAGCACAGGTCACGGTGTTCGACCTCAACGAGGAGGCCGGGCGCGCCGTTGCAACAGATATCGGTGGACAATTCTGTCGAGTCGATGTCACGAGCGAAGACAGCGTGCTCGATGGGTTTGCTGAATCTCGTGAGGCCTTCGGCCAGGAACGGATTCTTGTTCACTGCGCAATGACAACAAAGGGTGGAAAGACCGTGGGTCGCGATCGCGAAACCGGTGGCTGGAAGCGGATGTCGACCGAAGACTACGCGTACTCAGCAATGGGAATCCTTGTGGCGAGTTATCGCATGGCGTCGCTTTCTGCACTCGGCATGATCGAGAACCTTGAACCTCTTGAAGACGGTGAACGGGGGGTCATCACCTTGACCGCATCGGTTGCTGCTCAAGACGCACAAGTTGGACAAGTCGCGTACGGGTCATGCAAGGCGGGGGTGAATGGACTCGTCCTCCCGATCGCCCGTGACCTGATGGATCAGGGTGTGCGCTGCAATTCGATCATGCCGGGCATCATGTCGACACCCCCAATGCTCGGTGTTCCACCGAAGGTGCTGGAAAACCTCAGCGCCTCGGTGCCATTTCCTAAACGTCTTGGCAAGCCCGAAGAGTTTGGGTCACTCGTGCTTGAGTTTGTGCGGAACACCTATTTCAACGGCCAGAACATCAGGCTTGACGGTGCCATCAGGATGCCGCCTCGCTAACGATCAGGGTTAGTCAAGCGGGGTGAGTTCACCGTCTACAGACATCTTCTGCAGTTTGAACTTCTGAATTTTTCCACTGCCGGTGAGCGGGAATTCGTCGACAACGAACCAATCGCGTGGTGTTTTGTGCGGAGCGATTGAACTGCGAACGTAATCGAACAACTCCTGACGCTGAAGGGTCACACCGGGAGCCGGCCTCAACACTGCTGCAACGGTCTCGCCCCATTTCTCGTTAGGCAAACCGATGACGGCGACCTCTGCGATGCTGTCGTGCTCGAACAACACATCTTCAATTTCGCGCGGATAAATATTTTCACCACCACGAATGATCATGTCTTTGAGGCGACCTTCGATACGGGTGTAGCCCCGCTCATCCATCATGCAAAGGTCACCCGTGTGCAACCAGCCTTCATCGTCAATCGCAGCGGCGGTGGCTTCAGGCATATCGAAGTACTCCATCATCACGTGGTAGCCGCGAGTGAGGTATTCGCCGGGTTCACCGCAGGGAACAATGTCGCCGGTCTCAGGATCAATGATTTTCACTTCGGTGTGCGGCATCGGACTGCCGAGCGTGAGCGTCTTGTCGATTGTTGTGTCCTGTGGCGACGTCATCGATGCCACCGGCGAACATTCGGTCTGGCCGAACACGATGGTGAACGCCGCACCGGTCTCTTTCTCAATTCGCTCGACAAGAGGTGCCGGCACAGTAGATCCACCTGAGCAGACCGCCTCAAGCGATGTGATGTCGCGGTTTGGGTACTCAGGATGTTCGAGCATCGAGATCAACATCGTGGGCACCGCAAGCATTGCCGAGCCCTTGAACTCCTCAATGAGTTCCAACACCAGCGAGGGGTCAAATGCCTCAAGTAACACGAAGGTGCACTTCTTTGACACCGCAGAAAGCACGCCGAGAACACATCCGCCGGTGTGGAAGAGCGGCATCGGGCACACCCAGGTGCCCCGGTCGGGCACTCCCATGCGGTCTGCGGTGTGCGTTCCGTTGTTCACAAGGGCGCGGTTGCGAAGCAGTGCACCCTTCGGGAATCCGGTTGTTCCCGAGGTGTACTGAATCATGACTGCATCATCTGGCCCAACCTCGGGGAGTTCGATCTCAGGGTCTGCGGTCTGACCCAGTTCGAGCACATCCTCCATGGCAATGATCTCTCGAAGTTCCGTGCAGTTTGGCGCAATCTCATCGGCAATCTTTCGCATCGGATTGCCACGGTGGTTTGTTGCAACGATGAGCCCTGCCGAACGTGACTGGTTGAGAATATATTCGACTTCGCTCGCTTGCAGCGCCGGATTGACGGTGACGAGGATGACGCCGGCCATTGCGCACGCAAATTCGAGCACCATCCACTCTGGGAGATTCGGCGCCCACAGCGCAACGCGTTCACCTGGCTCAAATCGAGTAGTAAGAGCACGGGCAACCGCTTCCGCCTCGAGCAAAAGTTCACGGTATGTCCATTGGCGGCGATCGTCGGGGTTTGGCAGACCAGCGATCAGCGCAACTTGCTCGGGAACTTCCCTCACCGCCTCGCGAAGCAAATCTCCAATGGTGAGATCACGTAGATCAATTTCGGTTGGACCAAATGCATGCGACGGCACTGACATGTCTCGACAATAGCCATTTGCTCGCGGTGCGATTTCGCCGGAGCAAATCACGACGTAGTTTCGAGTGAGTACTGTTGACGTCATGACGACTACTCCTGCGAATTGGTACGACGACCCGACGGGGCGACATCAACACCGATATTGGGATGGAAATGCGTGGACATCGCATGTGTCAGATAACGGCATTCAGGGCACCGATGACATCGCATCCGCAAGTGCTGCGCCAACCGAAGAGTCAGCGCCAAGTGGACTCGACCGACTCGACGCCGGCCTCACGATCGGCGACGAGGGTTCGAAAGTCGATGAGCAGTTGCATGGAGGCGGCCGTCGAGGAGTTGGCATCGAAGGAACTGTCGAAGGCGGTGGTGGGGGCATCCTCACCGAGCCGATTCTCGTCGTCAATCAGAAAGCGAAACTCATTGAGCTCTCAAACCAGTACACCGTGTTCGACCAGCACGGAACCGCAATCGCAGTTGTCAATCAGGTCGGTCAGTCGACCGCTCGCAAAGTACTTCGTCTCGTATCGAGTCTCGACCAGTTTCTTACGACCCGTCTCGACATCACCGATTCGGACGGGCGCGTCATCCTTCGATTGACCCGACCGGGAAAAATCGTGAAGTCGACGGTGATTGTGAGCGATGGCAACGATGTCGAACTTGGTCGCATCGTTCAGCAGAACGCCATCGGAAAAATCAATTTTGCTCTCGAAGCGGGTGGTGAGCGTCTCGGTTCAATCAAGGCAGAGAACTGGCGGGCATGGAATTTCTCGATTACCGACGCTGCAGATCGCGAGATCGCACGGGTGACAAAGACGTGGGAGGGCCTTGCCAAAACCATGTTCACGACGGCTGACAACTACGTATTGCAGATTTCAGAACGCGCATCTGAACCGCTGAACTCGTTGGTGGTTGCCAGCGCGCTGAGTATTGATACTGCACTCAAGCAAGACAGCCGCGGACTCGGCTGACGAGCACCGAGCACGGGTGTGCTGTGGTCACTCAAGGTGGCCGGCGACCATGTAAAACCAGAACGGGAACGGGGCCTCTTGTGTTTTGAGGGAACGCCGTGCCTCAAGGATGGTCTTTCCTGCCTCGGTGACCTCGTAGAACCATGCATCAAACGAACGGCTTCCGGGAGCAAGATCGCCGACGAGTTCGAGCGCTGCTTCGAGGTAGTACGCACGAATGTCATGACATACCGCCACTGTGTTCTTGCCAGGAAGTTCGACATCTTTCCAAGCGGCACCCTGCGCCCACTGGTGAAGAGTGTCGAGGGCCGCAGGGATCTGCTCGGGTTCGATAGCCCTACCGACTGCGGTGACACCTTTACGCTCGACGGCACGTCGATAAGCCGAGATAAGACCTCTGGCTTCGTCGACTGCTGGTGGGGCGTTCGGGTCATCGCGTGGGGGAAGTGAACACGCCATCGGCATCTCGTCTGATTCGACGACCTCAGGGAAATGCTCAAAGATGGGCTCGTCTGCCTCAAGAAGGTTGAACGCCTGTCGCAACACCTGATGCTGAAACGCTGCGTCTCCCGGTTTGCCGAGTGGACGGCCTAACGGGAATTCGCAGGCGAGCACCCGTGGAGGGCCGACCTTCTTCGCAACGTCAGCCATTGAGGCGAGAACAATCGTTGCGATTCCTGCGCCTTCGAAAACGTGGGCGAGCGTACTCACGGTACGCGTGCAGAGAGGTCAAACTGGGGTGAGTAGCACCACGTCGACTGCGTCAGCGTTGAGTTTCACTGCGCATTGAGGACCAGTATCGAGTCTGATCTCACTCACCGTGTCGGGCTGATTACCGGCGAATGCAAAATGCCGTGGCGCAACTTCTCCGATCACACCATCTGCCGCGAGCTCTTCGAGGCGATCGATCGGGTAGACGACGTTGAGGTCGAGGTGGAACCCAGAGTGATCGAAGTTTGGACTCCAGTGGCCCATGATGAGGTTGCGGTCATCACGGTCGAATGCGCGGAAACCGGTGTCACCCTGCACAAAACGATCTTGGTCAGGGCGATGGAGTGACGCGCTTGTCACAATTGCGACGCGACATTTTGCTAGCGGCTTACCGAGCTTGTTGAAGCTCGTCGACGTGAATTCTGGAGCATCCATTGTTGAGGCAAGGGCACGCATCGCGTCATCACCTCGGGTTGCTGCTCGATCTTCTGTCATCACGACCTCCTAAAGGTTCAACTTACTTGGCTGACGAAGTGTGATTCGAGGTCGGGTCACGGCTCCATCACAATCCAACCTCGACGCTGCAGTTCATCGGCCAACACACCGCTAGGTATCGACTGCACGGCACGCTCGTCGTTCGTCAGACGTACCGATGGTTGAGACTGCGAGGGAGCAGTTGGGTCATGCTCATCACCTTCGAGATTGGCGATGAGAGCATCGGCCTCAGCTCGAGTGAACTTGCCATTACCTTGGCGCTGGGTGAACCCCATCGGGCCGCGTGCGGATCGAAAATCGTCGTGACCTGCTTTCTGTAGCAATTCGAGGAGTCGCGCAAGCTGACGAGCATTTGCCGGAGGGCCGGTTGACTGGTTGAACGCCATGTATGAAGTGTGGCAGATCGGTGTCGCAACGATTGATGCACCGATCACTCCTCGTGAGCCGCAGAGCGGGCACAATTTATCTGTGAACTGGTCAGTGAACCTCATGGCAAAAGCACCCGTTGGCGAAATCGTCGAGCTTGCGGTGCTCGCAGAGCAGATGGGGTACGACCGCTGCTGGTTGTTTGACGAGGGTGTCATGACGCGTGATGTGTTCGTGACCCTTACGGCGATTGCGGAACGAACATCAACGATCAAGATCGGTCCGGGAATCACCAACCCTTACGTGCGACATCCAGGTGCGACCGCAGCCGCTATTGCATCGATTGACGAATTAAGCAATGGACGGGCTTTTATCGGTATCGGTGCCGGTGGCGGACTCGCTCTCGGACCGCTCGCAGTCGAACGCACCCGACCACTGCACGTGGTAGCCGATGCAGTGAAAGCAATGCGAGGGCTTTTTGCGGGCGACTCGGTCACCATGACAAGCGAGACCTTCGCCCTCGAAAATGCTCGCCTGGGGTACGCCCGTCCAGACATTGAGATCATTATGGCTGGTCGGGGGCCTCGCATGACCAGCCTCGGTGGTCGAATCTCCGACGGGTTCTATTTGAGCTATCCATATCTCCCTGGTCTCGCCGACCAAGTGAGGATGATTCGTGATGCGGCTGCCGGGGAGGAGCGGCATATCGCATGGTCGACAGGAATTGCCCGCGATGAACACGAACTGCAGCAGATGCGCGCTCAGTTGACCTTTCGCTTAGTTGATTCTCCGCCCGCTGTACGCGAGGCATTGGGTATCGACGATGATCAGCGGGACGCCCTCCGCTCAGCCCTCGCTGATGGAGGCCCTCCATCAGCCGCGCATCTCGTTCAAGAAAAGTGGCTTGACAGCTTTGGAGTTGTCGGCGATACCGAGGGGTGCCGTCGCAGCATTCGTGAGACCGCCACGCAATGTGGAGTCACCGATTTCATCGTGCCGGTACAAGACCTCGACCGAGCCGAGGAACTCATCACGGCATTCTCGCCACGTTGAAACTCTGGCGGGTCGACATCGCGCAACGAGGTCGACCCGCAACGAGCCAAATGACGTCTAGACGAGACGGTTCATGAGCACGCGGCCAACGATGTTCCAACCTTGTTCGCCCATGCGCTTTGCCATTTCAGGGTCGGCAAAGTTTTTGGCTGATGCGGCCATTAGATCATCTAAGGAATCGGTTGAGGTCACGACTGTGCCTTGGAAGGGCGAGGCGCCAGCAGCAACTGCCTGAAGGCCGATCATGCCGTTCGCACCCTCACTGATCGTTTTCCAACTGAGTTCCAAGTTTGATGCTGCAGATGCATCATCGAGTGGTCGTCCGGCGATGTAGAGGACAGAACCATAACGGCCTTGGCGCTCTCCAATCTCCGATTGGATGCGGAACAAAATCCGACGGGACACGTTTACTTGGGTGTCTCGCATCATTTCGAGCATCTGTGCATCTTGATAAAGGCCTGCTTGGCCTGCCATGGCGGCATCGATTGAATCGAATTCGAAACCGACGATGCACATCCCGGCCATTTCGCCTCCCATGATGATCTGGTTAGCGTTGAAGTCGGTCGCACCGAGTTCTTTCATTCGATCACCCGCCCAGCCTGAACCTGCAGCTGCGAATTCTTGAACGTTGCCGATGGAAGCAAGTACGGAATACAGGTATGACATTAAATACCCCCTAAAGGTCTGATGTTAATAACGCTTTTCATTCTGCGTTGAACAATGTGTACACGATGTTTCTCACACATGAACAAGCGGAGAACACTGCCCTCAGCAACATCTCATGTCAACAGAAAGGACCCTTGCTGACGCAAGGGCCCTTCAGATGGTGGCGGGGGCAGGATTTGAACCTGCGACCTTCGGGTTATGAGCCCGACGAGCTACCGGACTGCTCCACCCCGCGGCGATCAGTCGTCCACGATGCTACGGACATCCTCGACAGATACCAACCGATACGAGAGTCAGCTCGCACCATCGAGCACCCCTGTCAATCCGCTTGGCACATGAGGGCCAAGCACCAATTGCTCTAACACGCCCCAGCCCAAGCGATCGCCCGCCGTGACCCGACACAACTGCTGGACATGCACCATGGTTGGGTCGAGCGGATTCACCTCAGCGAGCACGATGGAGTCGCGGGTCTCATCGAGCTCACCGCGCCAGTCGCCATGGCCCCACTCGGGGTGAAGGTAGCCGAGTCCGCTCATCTGAAACCGCTGCACCGGCTCGTAGTTCATAACATGATGCTCTCCCGTGGCGGTCTCGATCGTTGCTGTCATCGACTGCGCCCATCGAGTTCCTCGCTGCCAAGAAATATCTGTTGACATCGATTCTGGGCGATCGACCTCCGCCGCGCTGGTGACGTCATCAATCGTGTGAGAGCCGACGGTAAACCGTTCCGTGACCGCTGCGCTCTTATGCCAGGAACGACCCTCTGCATCGTCGTTCACCGCAAGATGGGTGCACATACCGTCAAACAGCGTTGGAGCCCACGTCCAAAAAAATTGAGGAGGCACCGCCGGCCCGGGGAGGCCGCGTGAACCTCCTCGGATGCCCCACGAACGATCTCGGCAACCCTCCACCACACCAAGATCGCCTAAGGCAATGCGCGTGCCGTCGAGGTCAATCCACCCAGACCACTCAACGAACTGAGTGATGCGGGTGTAATCCATGACGACCCGGCCCTCAACACGGCGCACAAACGTCGGCTCTTCAATAACCGGTGATACCACTTGCATCGTGAGATCAGCGGAGATGCCATGGTGATCATCGATCACAATCCGATGCCGCAACATGGGCTCAACAACCTGAACGTCGATTGACCCGACGGTTGTCACCGTGCGGTCAGAACTGCAACGCCGTGACGACCGGCAGTTGTGTTGAACACCGTCGACCACCACAGAAAATGACGCATCCATCACCTGTCGATTCGGGTACACCCCCAGGGCGACCGCAAAGAAGACCTCACCGTTCCGGTCAAAACCGTTGAAGAAATAGCGGTCATAAAGACCAGCAGAGTCGCTCGTCGGATGCAGCAGCGGGGCAGACGATTGATGTAACGGCAGATCGTCATACGGGTGAATCATCCCGAGCCTCCATATACGAGGGCGAACACGTCATTATCGATCATTTGTTGAGCATGCCGTTCGGCCATCACCGCAAACATCTCATCTCCACGTTCGGTTGCGGTCACCACCTGCGACGCAATCACCGCCATGCCGAGCCCGCTGACGGTTCCGATGGTGTAGTCATGTCGAACATCGTCGAGCGTGCAATCGACACCAGCGCCGATGAGCCCGTTCCAATAACGCTCCGCAAGTGCCGATTCGTGTGAACGCCGATCGTCAAGTAACAGGCCGGAGCCAACGCCGTAGGCAATGTCATTTGGCCCTCGGCTGAACGCTGCGGTCTGCCAGTCGAGCACCGTCACTGCGCTCGATTGTGCGGTTCGCTCAAACAGCATGTTGTCGAGTCGGTAATCGCCATGCACAACGCACAACGGCAACCGAAACAGCGCAAGTAACTGCTCAAGGTTGTCACCCAACCATCGAGCGGCATCCATCACGTCGGTCGGAAGTCGATGCTGGAAGCGATCGATAAACCCTGGGAGCAACATCGAGTAGATCGCCTGTCTCGTCGATGCTCCTGACGGGTCAGGGAGCGTAAGCCACCCATCATTTGCGAGTTCGGTCGCACGCCCCCAGGTCGGGGCGTGCAAGCCAACCGCAGCATCAACCATTGCGGTGGCGTCCGCAAGTGAACAGCCGGCAAGTTGATCGCCAACGTCTCCGTGTGCCTGATGCATGAGGAGCGTGAAGTCACCAGACGCAGCATCAATGACGGCATAGCGAACCGTCGGGTGAGGCACGGACACCACACCTGCGAGGTCACGGTAAAAACCGACCTCTTTGTGATAGGTGAGATGCATTCGAGCTGCCTCTCGACTTTCTGCGTCAGGCGATGGGATCTTGGCCACCAACACTTGCGGTAGATCAGGCGGAGCATCATCGGAAAGGCCGAGGTCAAGGCGAAGACTTAACGCAACCTGCCCGGTTCCTATGCGAGTTGCGGAAACTCCTTGAACTACACCGTCACAGTTGAGAGCCCCAGAAATGAACTCCGCAGTGAGTTCGTCGACTGTCGTGGCGATGCGATCCATACGAAACGCTAACCCGAATGACGCCTTGGGCTGTTAGACCGGTGAAGCCTTGGATTGTTAGACCGGCAGTGGGGCACGATCAGCGTTCTGCCGAATCGCACCAGCGATCTCTTTCCAGCGGCATTCCGGAAGGTCGTGACCCATCTCAGGAAACATCAACAACCGTGCATCTGGAATCGCTCGCGCTGTCGCTTCACCACCAGAAGAACGAACGAGCGGATCGACAAGGCCATGCACCACCAGAGTTGGTGTTCGAACAAGTCGCAGTGCAGCGGTGCGATCACGACTGGCAAATATTGCTGCTGTCTGGCGCTCAATTCCTTCGACACGAAGCGCACGGTCGATACCTGCTGCGGTGAATTCGCGTGCCTCAGCCTCATCGAATGTTGGACCAGAAATCCACTTCCACAACTCGACTGACTGTTCGATCATCGCTTCACGGTCGTTTGGGTTCGGGTCACCCTGTCGACGGAGTTTTAGCGCCAACTTCGGATCGATCATTCCGCTCTTTCGATCACCGGTATTCGACATAATCGACGTAAGCGACTGCACACGACCTGGCCACCCGATGGCAATCTCCTGAGAAATCATCCCACCCATCGATGCCCCCACGATGTGCGCCTGGCGGATATCAAGAGCATCGAGTAAGCCGATCGCATCAGCTGCCATATCGTTCAGTTTGTAGGGCGATGTCACGGGTCGCCGAAGTAACACTTTCAAGATGTCGCGACGCTTCAGTCCGGGCCCGGTCATTTCGGTCGACAAACCGCTATCGCGGTTGTCGAATGCGATGACCCGAAAGCCCTGCGCGATCAGTTCATCGACGAAACCCTCTGGCCAACTTGTGAGTTGGCCGCCTAATCCCATCACCAACAGCAACGGATCACCGTTGCCCCGATCGACGTACTCAAGCTCCACTCCGTTTGATGCAACCTTTGGCATTCCACCAGCGTACGTCAACTCACGATTACCGTACATCTGAAGTATTCACTCTCGACGTACACACCCCACATGGTCGGCTTTCGTAAACAAACTTCACAGCGCCTCAATCAACTCGACGACATCATCGAAACTCTCAGCACGCGCGTGCAGATTCTTGAAGATGAACGAGCAGCAACGGCGCAGACGCTGAACGACATCGTCAAACGCACCGATGCTCTCGATGCTCGTATTACTGCAACGAGCACCGAATTGGCCCGACAACTTGATGAACTTGGAACCGAACTTTCAGCCGTTACCGATCAAGAACCAGTCGATGTAGCCGGCATTGTCAACGGGGCACTCGACGAGATCCGCAACAGCCAAACGCGCCTCGCCAATGAGCAAGCCCGATACCAATCGGCATTCCGAACCGATATCGCCGTGCTCATTGAACAACTGCGCCAGTAAGCGAAGTTTGTTTCTGATTCAGCCGTCAGCAGTCAACGACTCGAGCGCTGCCTGCACGAATGCCTCAGCACGCACAATCGTTTCTTGGTACCCACCGAGGTCTCCGTCGCGGAGCAGCTGATCGGCCTCCGCGAAGAGCGACTCTGCCTGCAACAGCAACTCTGCGGTTGACGCACGCTCATCGGGTGAATCAGGCACGGTGAGCGATGGCTCATCAGTAGTTGACTCGGCGGGGTCGTCTGAGACGTCGTCGGTCGATGAACCATCATCGGATGCCGGAGCATCTGATGCACTCGTCGTCTCCTCGGTGTCTGAGCGCTCTGGAAGCTCGAGGTCGAGACCGGGGAACAGATCGGCGAGAGCTTCCGACATTGTTGCGGCAAATGTTGCTCGGTTCTCGTTTGACACGATGACAAATCGGTATTCGGTGATGCCATCGATTGCCACGTAGAACGGTCGAACATACACAAGGCCGTCAGCGACAGGGACAATCTGCATGTCTCCAAACAGAACGTCGGTGCCTGACTCTTCGTTGTCTTGCAGGGTGATCTCTCGGCTGATGAGCTGCTCTGATTCGGCCTGAGTTGCGACTCGGTACGGTCCGGCCGGCAGCGGTTCTTGATCGACAAGGTAGGTCGTAAGACGACCATATGAGTCAGGGTCGCTCGACGCCGTGATGTACGCCTGAAGTTCGGTACGGCCGTCATCGGTTGAGAACGGCACGTATGGACGCAAGATCACAAACTCGTTTTCGCCAGTCGACGGATTTCTCATCAGTGTGTAGTACGGAACGAAACGCTCGGTGTTGAGCTCAGTTGCGAATTCGCCGCTACCCGCCGCATCGGTTGACCCGACACCATCGGTAAATGCGCGTGGCTGAACCGATGGAGCCTGAGAGACCGACCATGCACCGGTGCGCTGGAAGAAGTTCTCAGCGGAGATCTGATACTTCGAATACAACTCGGTCTGCACTCGGAAGAGATCTTCTGGGTACCGCAAGTGTTCGCGCAACTCATTCGGCATCTCCGTAACCGGAGTGAACATGTCGGAGAACGCTCCCTGCCACGCCGAGATAATCGGATCGTCCCCATCGAGCACGTAGAACTTCACGTCACCGGTGTACGCATCGACGGTTGCCTTCACTGAGTTACGCACATAATTCGCATCACGTGCAAGACCCGTCGACCGCGTCAGCTGAACATTTCCGATGCTCTGCGCGTACGGGTACTGGTTGGTCGACGTATATGCATCGATCACCCATTGCACTCCCCCGTCGACAACGACTGGATATGGGTCACCGTCATAATCGAGGAAGGGAGCCAATTTTTCGACCCGATCACGAACATCGCGAATCAACAGCAGCTGTGAATCAGAATTCACTGCACCCGACGCAAGCAAGTTGTAATCAAGGAACGACAGCGCGGTCACCGCACGGCGGAAAATGCTCGACATTTCGATTCCCGATGTGCCGGAATAGTCGCCCGAATCGCCACATCCACTTTCGGTGACCGAGGTATTCGCAACCGCATAATCAGTCATCGACGGCGAGAAATAGAGTTCAGGCCGATCAAGATCGACCGTGATGTAATCAGGCCGCAGCGACGATGTCACTTGGCTCACGGGAGCCATCACAAGCCCACACCCACGGGTAGAGACAAGATGGCGACCCTGCCATGACTGGTTCGGGATTCCGTCAAGGTCAAGTTCACGGGCCGCAACCAACACCTGCTCACGCTCACCATCGAGTTCATAACGGTCGACATCAAGGTCGTCGACTTGCAAACCTGCGACCTCGCCTCGGTCGATGGCAAAGCGGGACAACATGAGACCAGGACTCAGCAGACGAACATTCTCAAATGGCTGGGTATCTGACTCGATGTCTGCAGCCGAGAGTGCGTTGAACTGAATCGGCTCGGTAACGACGGAATCAAGTGCCATCGCTGCACGGGTCGCGTCAACATTACGAGCGATGTACGGAAGTTCTCGCTCAGCTTGGTTCGGCCGAACGACGAGTGACTGAATCAACGACGGGTACACCGACCCACCGCCAATCGACACCACCAACCAGAGCACTGAAGCGATCAAGGGGAATCGCCACCGGTCGGTGCGAATGGTCACAAGGAACAGCACTGCGGTGAGAAGCGCAATCAGTGTGAGCAACATCAGCGCTGGCAATTCCGCGTTCACCACCGCATACGTCGCGCCTTGCACAACTCCACGGGTCTCATTGGTGAGGTCGAATCGAGCCAGCCAATAGTCACCCGCTCGAAGAACGGCGAGTATTGCGAGCAGCACCGCCATATGCACCTTGGTCGCTTGTCGCACGGTCGGGACCATTCCCGCAAACAACACTGCGCCATTCAACACATGGGTAATTGCCGTAATGATGATGATGAGGAGCAGTGCAGCAAACAGCCAGTCAGACAAAAAACTGATCAGCGGAAGTCTGAACACGTAGAAGCCGACATCGGCTCCAAATTGCGGATCGGAGACGCCGAACGTTTGAGAATTTCTGAAAAGGAGAAGGTCTTCCCATTGCTGAGTCGCCGGCAACGACACCAAGATTCCGAGCAGAGCTGCCACCCCGTAGCGGACGAGTCGCATGCGGCGGCCAAACACCTCATGAAAGCGTTGCACTACTGGAGGAACGTTATTTTCCAACCGAACCGGGGCCGTACGGTCGGCAACCCAAAGGTTGACCCATCCGAGTAGCAAGAACACGAAAAGGCAGACCCCAAACATGGTGAGTTTGGCGGTGAGTTGACCCCAGAAAATGTCGCTCCGTCCGAGGGCCCGGTGCCATAGAAGATCGATCCAAAACGAGGCAATACCTCGCCCAAAAATGAGGACGAAGAAGGCGATTGCTCCGACAACGATGAGGGCCACGCGGCCGTTAAGGCGTCGTTGTGCTGGCGGGCGAGGGATTTCCGACTCTGGTCGCATCGCCTCCGAGGCTACTCGTCAACGAGAACGAGTTCGCATTGACATCCAAGATGTCCTGGGGGATGTGCAACGCCGGTTGGGAAACTGTCACCCAGAGCAATCGTGCCAGCCAGGGTGTTGTCCTCGCACTCGGCACACGGCCGGTCGTCACCACCAGCCACCCATTTCACCTTGGTTCCTGGAGCAGCAGACGTGAGTTGAGCGGTTGCGTAGGCAACGGACATTGCCGCGAAGAGTGCCGACTCGACGCGTTCCCCTTTCACTTCCCGATATGCCGCTCTCACCGACTTGACGATCGCACGTTGATCATCACCATGATCTTTGATCGCTTGCACAACTTGCCCACGCACGAATGAGAGCAGCTGTTCGTCAACCACCGCATCGGCGGCCGAACACGCCCCTTCACCATCAACAAGATCTGCACATAAACTCGCCGCGCCTGCCTCGGCAGCAGCGGTAAATGCTGGGGCCATCAACTTCACGTGCCGCTTCCGGTACGCCGCTGGGCCAGGGAGCGGCGTTCGCCGCTTCTTTTCATCGTCACCATCGAGTGCAGCGAGAACCACATCGAGTTCATCAGCGAAGGCCTTCTTCACTGAACGCACAACACCCGCCAACTCACTGCCGATGACTTCGTCTCGTCGTGGGATCGAAATACCAACCGCATCGAGCTCGTCGTCGGTCTCTATCTGTCGTCCGGGAAACAACGGAACAACGTCGGCTGACGGGCCGTCATCGGAAGCACTCTCATCAGATGAGGACTCAGCGCTTGAGATGGCAGATTCTCCGACACTTTCGGATTGGCCGTCGAACACATCGCTCAATGCGTCTGAAGCCATCGTCGGCATTTCCTCGATCGATGCAACATCGGCGGCGATCGACTGCGGGTCAAGAACCGCAACAACATCGGCCGCCAACGCTCGAGCGCGGTCAAACTGTTCTGCGAGGCGACGCTGATGCAGTTCAGTTTCTTCAGCCCACAAGCGAGCTGACTCGCGAAGACGGGCAATCTTTAGGTTTGCTTGTTCGACATGACGGTCGGCCTCTTCAACGATTTCGCGCAGACGAGCACGCATCTCGGCTCGCTCAACGCGAGTCTCTTCGCGGGCCGATACCAGCGTTCGGGCTTTTTCTTCGCCGAGCAATTCCTGTAACAGTTCGTCATCCATCTCGGCAAGATTCGCCGCACGCTTCTCGGCCTCATCGAGTTCACTCGAAAGACGCGCATTCTCATCGATCACGCCCTGCATCTCAGCTGCGACTGCAACCAAAAACGCTTTCACCTTCTCTTGATCAAAACCCTTTCGGGAAGAGGGAAATGTGGCCTGAGATATCGAATCGGGGGACGAAGGATTGGGGGAAGACGCGTCCATGTCTTGAGAGTAGACAGCCACGCAAGGCTGACGCTGTCACCCCCAGAAATTTTTTACGACGATCGGTTCGGTCGCTCACCACCGAATGCCACCAGCACATCGATCGCTTCATCCAGTGTTGCAACGGCGACAATCTCAAGATCTGGAGCAGCCGCTCTCGCCGCTGCAATCTGTTCATCACCTTGCCGAGTCGGAACGAGGAGTAATTCGACACCAGCTTGCTCTACCGCTGATGCCTTTTGGGTAAGACCACCGATAGGTCCAACTGAACCGTCGAGGTCGATCGTGCCGGTCACCGCAACCCGCTTACCACCGGTCAACTCGCCGTCAGAGAGACCATCAATGACCGTCAGCGTGAACGCAAGACCTGCCGAGGGCCCCCCGATAGAACCGGTATCAATACTGATATCGAACGGAAGTTCAACACGGCGAGTATCAAACGGCAAGAAACCGACAATCGTTCGGTTGGGATCGTCCGGTGAAGAGGTGAGTTCGACATCGGCCTCAAATTCACCCTCGCCTCGTCGCTCAACGAGCAACGTGATGATGTCACCTGGCTGCTTACCCTCGAGTGCGCTCGTCAGATCACCAACGCTCGTTAACTCAACACCATCGGCCTCTAACAGCCGGTCACCCGGATCGAGAACCTCATCTGATGGGGGAAAACGAACACACTCACCGGCATCAGAAAATTCGAGACACGCAATCTCTGAAATGAGCACATCACCAGGCACGATTGCGGCATCAAAGCCAAGCCAACTCAATGCGACATACTCCGCAACTTCCTCTGCGGTGCGCATCTGTTCAAGCGAGAACACCCGCCGCTGTTCCGCTGTCTGGAAACCGAACTTGTCTTCTTCGGTCAACATCTCAACCGCACCCTCATCACGACCGACCCACCATGACAACACCGACTGTGGGGGCTCGGTAATGGTGACCAGCATGAAGTCACCGACCGCAGGAAACGCCTCTGGCGGAGGTTCGTCACTCTCTTCTGAGGCGCTCACCGACAAGCGATCACCAACAGGCTGAACTGATCCCGGAACTCTTGCGTACGGCGCAGGCTGCAATTCACCAAGCCGTTCATTCATCTCACGAGCGATGAACGATGAAGGGACAAGCGCGGTTACCGCCACCGCAACAACAGCACAACACGACAACACCGCCAACGGAATTGCCCACTTTCGGTGACGGCGCGAAGGAAACACATCGGTTCGATCAACGACTCCCTCCACGACCGACGACTGCTCTGCATCAGGCGGTGGGAGTAGATTTGATTCAGAGATTTCCATGGATTCTTCGTTCACTGTCGACCTGCTCACAAGCCGCGCTGCTGTCATGCTGTGTTGCGCACTGATTGCACTGCTCTTCGCCGGTTGGAGAAAGACTGCCAGAGCCTCAACAGATTCACCACGTCGAGCGGAGGCTTTACGCCCGCGGCGAACACCCACCGGCGTGCCGGTCGTGCAGCAACCACTCACGCTGTACCGGCGGCCTGGAGTGCTTCACCGGCTTATTTCGCTCGGACTCATCGGAATGATCTCTGTCATCGTTGGCGCAGTCGTTGCCATCTTCACCGCCTTCATCGCAATTACAGGCGTTATTCGACTGACGGATCTTCTTGGCTGAAATGGGCCCAGATGACCTCCGCGCAGTGCGTCGAACGGTTGTAACGCTCGGCTACGAACAAAACGAACCTGAAGCTCGGTCATTCCTTCAACACGAAGACTCAGTCGTGCGTGAACTCGCTCTCGGAGCGCTGCAGCGGATGCGGTCACTTACCGTTGCCGACCTCGAGCTTGCAGTACATGACGACGATCAACTTGTTCGCCGTCGCGCCGCTGAACTCGGAGCGCTTCACCCCGGAGTCGACTTAACCCCGCTACTCGCAGACCTCGAATCGGTTGTCGTTGAGATGGCGGTGTGGGCATACGGCGAACGAGAACAGGTCGATGACAACGCGCTCCACACGATCATCTCACTCACGACAGATCACGATGACCAGCTTGTCCGCGAGGCAGGCGCCGCTGCTCTCGGAGCGATTGGCGACGAGCGTGGAGTGCCCGCAATCCTCAGCGCGTGCGACGACAAACCGGCGGTGCGACGACGGGCCGTTCTCGCTCTCGCCCCATTTTCCGGTCCGGAGATCGAGGCAGCAATCGATACCGCTCTCACCGATCGTGATTGGCAAGTACGCCAATCAGCGGAAGATCTCAGACGCTGATCGTCTCGCGGTCTTCACCCGAAGACTCAGCCCCATCACCTTCACTCGAAGATGACAGAACCTCATGCGATGTTCCTTCAACATTGAGGTTGGGTAGCGCACGATCGAGCCACTGAGGAATCCACCAGTTTCCACGACCAAGCAACGCCATGGTTGCCGGCACCAGCAACATTCGAACCAAGGTCGCATCGAGCAACACTGCAACCGCGAGGCCGACGCCGAAAAGCTTCACGATTCGATCGTCCTCAAGCAAGAACGCTCCAAACACGACCACCATGATCGCCGCCGCAGCGGAAATGACTCGAGCAGTTGCCGCAAGCCCATCGGCCACAGAGTTTGTCGGGTCGCCGGTGCGATCAAACTCTTCTTTCACCCGGGAGAGCAAGAACACCTCGTAATCCATCGACAAACCGAACACGATCGCAAACAGCATCAACGGCACAAACGGCTCAATCGGTGCTGGCTCCACTCCGAATACCGACGACAACCAACCCCATTGGAAGACGGCCACCGCCACTCCGTAGGCAGAGGCGATCGACAGCACGTTCATCAACACCGCCTTCAACGGCACCAACACCGACCGGAAGACCATCATCAGCAGCAAGAACGACACGCCAAGCACCGCCCCAAAAAAGATGAAAAGGCGACTCGCCAAATACGAGGTGAAATCGATATTTGAGGCTGCGGCGCCGGTCACACTCGCGGTAATCGACGAACCTGACAATGACGCCGGCAGAACCTCATCTCGCAAACGGTCAACGGTCGCCGCCGTTGCTTCGTCTTGCGGAGAAGTCGTTGGGATGACCTGAATAATCCATGCCTCTGCTTCGCCAGGATTCGTCATATTGCTCGAGAACGGCGGTGCAACGCGGTCGATTCCAACATCTGCTTCAAGCGAGGCGGTGAGACCCTGAACGTAGGCAACATCTCCGGGGTCGCTCGTCTCGAGAGCGACGAGAAGTGGACCGTTAAACCCTGGGCCAAACCCTTCAGCAATCATGTCGTACGCCCGGCGTGCCGAGGTCTCCTCTGACAGATTCCCTTCGTCGGAAAATCCGAGGCGAAGCGACAACACCGGCAACGCAAGCATGATGAGTAGCCCACCACCGAGTGACGCATACAGCCACGGTCGACGTTGGATCTGGCGGCTCCACCGATACGACGCCGTTTCGCGAAGCGGACGCTCACGTCGGGGAGGAACTTCGTTGCGGAGGGGGCGAATCGCGATGCTGCCGAGCACGGTCAACACAGCGAATACTGCACCAATGGCCGAGAGAGCCGGCAGGCTGAGACCTACTCCGAGAAGTGCCAACGAGACACACCCCGCTGCGATCAAGCCGCGCCATCTCGTGACCTCGACTTTTGAATGGAAAACACCGAGCAGAGCCGGCAACAGGGTGATCGACGCGAGCAGTGTCACCGCAACCGTTGCGGCGGCAGCAATGCCGAGACCGGAAACAAACCCAAGGCCGACGGTGATCATTCCAAGAAGAGAAAACACCACCGTGATGCCGGCAAATACGACGGCGCGCCCTGCGGTGTTCAGCGAACCTGCGGTTGCATCCTCCGGGGAGTAGCCAGCCCGAGTGAGTTCCCGATAACGGGTCACCATGAAGAGGGCGTAGTCGATTCCCACGCCAAGACCGATCATGATGCCGATCAGCGGCGCGAACTCAGGGATTGATATGCCATGAGACATCAGCGACACCACACCAAAGCCGCCGGTGCCGACTCCGGCAAGGGCGACTGCGATCGGCAAACCCATTGCCATTACCGAGCCGAAGGCAACGATGAGAATCACGATGGCGAAGGCAAGGCCGATCATTTCTGATTCGGGTGGGGCGAACTCTGAGAACACTGCTCCACCAACTTCGACTGTCACGCCATCGATGTTCGGAGCCATACCGCGAATCTCCGCTCCGATTTCGGATCCTGTGGTCTGATCGATGCTGTTCGCAGCATTGACTTGAGCGAACGCGACCGTGCCATCAGCAGAAATCTGGCTTGCACCCATCTGTGAATATGGGCTTACGACCCCAATTTCTTCGATGCCATCAACCTCGAGGAACATGGCAGACATTTGCTCGACCACTTCCGGGTCGGTGACACCCTGTTCGGCCTTGAACACGATGTTTCCGCTGAACGCACTGCTCGAGCCTGGGAAGTACTCGTTGAGCACTGCAAAGCCTCTCGTGCTTTCCGACTCGGGGGTGGAGAACTCACCGGAGAACGCAGTGCCGATAGCGCCAGCAATTGCGTTGACGCCGAACAGAATGATGATCCATGCAGCAATAACAACTTTTCCGCGACGGAAGGCCCAACGGGCCAAAGAGGCATACATATTCGACGTCAACAACTTTCTTTTGGGGGGAGCCACGATGGTGACACTTCATATCTAACGTCGGTTGACCGTTATTCCATTCCGAAGCATGGGTGACGATTGCCACCGCTCGAAGTTTTTGCTGCCGATACTCCCTGACTGTGCAAACATGGCCATATGTCAGCGCCATCTCCACTCTCGGCAACAACAATGCAAAGCCCAGTAGGAGAACTTGTCCTCGTAGCCTGTGACACCTCGATTCGGGCTGTGCTCTGGGGCGACGATGACAACGAGTGGAAGCGGGTTGCGATCGATCGCCGTTCAGTGATATTTCAACAATCCGCTGTGATCGAGCTCGCCATTGCGCAACTCAAGGAATATTTCGCAGGAGATCGACAAGTGTTTGACCTGCCACTTTCGCCAACCGGGACGGAGTTTCAGAGCACCGTCTGGAAGTCACTCACCGACATCAAGTTCGGATCGACCGTGAGTTACTCAGAACAATCAACAAGCCTTGGTCGAGCGAGCGCAGTTCGTGCTGTCGCTTCGGCAAACGGCCGCAACCCAATCTCCATCGTTATCCCTTGCCACCGCGTCATTGCGGCATCTGGTGGCCTCGGCGGTTTTGCCGGCGGTCTCGCTGCAAAGCGATGGTTGCTCGCACACGAGCGCGAACTCACAACAGCTCGCTCGTGATCACCATGCCCTCAACGATCTAACCCGCCCGAGAACTAACGTGACCCTCATGGCCAACGCCGTTGCACAACGCTGGGCTGACGACCTTGCATTATGGGGAATTCCCGACCACATTCTGAGCGCAGCTCCTCAGTCACCGTGGATTCACCCGGTGAGCAGCTTCACTCCTGAGGGCAACCTCTTTGTTGACACACCGTCTCGTCATCGAGCGCTCGATGCACTCGATGGCATCGACTCGCCATCGGTGCTTGACGTTGGATGCGGCGGAGGACGCGGCGTATTTGGGCTCACTCCACCTGCGACCCACGTAGTTGGTGTTGATCAGCAACAAGGAATGCTTGACGTCGTCAACGCTCAGGCCACAGATCGAGGCCTGTCAGCTGCGACTGTTCTCGGCAATTGGCCAGCAGTGGCTGATGAGACCCCTATCTGTGATGTCGTCATATGCCATCACGTCGTCTACAACGTCAGTGATCTCGTTCCGTTCATCGAGGCCCTCACAAGTCATGCGCGTCAACGAGTGGTGATGGAGCTTCCAACCCGACACCCTCTGAGCCACCTCAGCGATGCATGGAAACGATTTTGGGATCTCGACCGACCGGTTACTCCAACCGCTCGTGACGCGTTGGCGGTGGTGCAATCAACAGGGGTGTCAGCGCACCTCGAGGAATTCGAAACCAATGAGCCACCCCGAGAGGTCACTGACCTCGACGTTGAGCACATGCGTATTCGCCTGTGTCTCACACCCGACCGAGATGCGGACGTTCGTGAATTTCTTCAACGGCGCCAACCTCAACCACGGTCACTCGCTGCGATCTGGTGGGACGTCTGAGATTGACATTTGATTAAATGTCCGGACATTTGTTATTGTCGGCACTATGTGTCGCCCAGTGACCTGTAAAGCATGCAGAAAAGCCTCATGGGCGGGCTGCGGACTGCACGTCGAGCAAGTGCTCGGCCACCTCACTGCAGACGAGCGCTGCCAGTGCCACCTCAACCCCGCCCCCGCAAAGCGACGCTGGTTCAGCCGATCCTGACTTCGGGCTCCCCCCACGCACATGACACCCTTGTGTTATGGGCATCAATGTCACGAATTCCAACGCGATCACAACCATCACCCTCGACCGGCAGGAAGCCTTAAACGCTCTCACTCCGGCGCTGTTGAACGATCTTGCTGACGCGCTCGACGCTGCCGCCGCCGACCCCGACGTCCGCGTCGTGGTCCTGACCGGCGAAGGCCGAGCATTCTCTGCAGGCGTCGACCTCAAAGCACTCGCCGAAGAGCCTCCTGAAGACGGGGATGTCTCCGGTGCTCTCAATACACCTGCACGTCGGGCATGTGACGTGCTCTCTCACATGCCGAAAGTGACGATCGCCCGCGTCAACGGCTTCTGCTTCACCGGAGCCCTTGAACTTGCTCTCGCGTGCGACCTGATGGTGGTCGCCGAAGAAGCAAAGCTCGGTGACACTCACGCCAAATGGGGACTCAGGCCCACCTGGGGAATGAGTGCTCGTCTCATGCGCGCTGTCGGCCCGGTCAGAGCCCGAGAACTGTCGTACACCGCACGTTCATTCACCGGACGCGAGGCCTATGAGTACGGGCTTGCATCTCATTGTGTCCCGCTCAGCGACCTTGACACCACCGTGACTGAACTCGCCACCGCAATTGCTGAGAACAGCCCCGAGTCGCTCGCCGCATACAAAGACCTCTACCTCAATCAGCAGCAGGTTGGAATTACCGAAGGCCTCTCATTCGAATTTGCCACCATGTACCCAATGGGTGATGCCGGTGGTCGTTTAGACGGATTCGGGAAGAGTTGATCAACATGGCACAACGAGCCCAACTTCACGTCGGCGACGCGCTCATTGCGTTCGCGGAACAAGAACTACTTCCCGAACTGAGCATCGGCACCGACGAGTTCTGGGCTGCACTCCAAACCCTCGTCGACGAATTCTCGGAGCGCAACCTCGAACTCTTAGAAGAGCGCCAACGGCTTCAGAGCCTCATCGATGCGTGGCATCGTGACCACGGTCAAGGAACACCAGAGTCCTACCGAGCATTCCTGGAATCAATTGGATACCTCGTGCCTCAGGGGCCTTCGTTCACCGTCAGCACTGACGGAGTCGACCCTGAGATCGCCTCAATCGCCGGCCCGCAACTTGTCGTGCCCGTCACCAACGCTCGTTATGCGATCAATGCGGTCAATGCGCGTTGGGGTTCTCTCTACGACGCCCTGTACGGCACTGACGTTCTTGGCGATCCGCCGCCTGCTGGCCCCTATAGCGAAGAACGGGGGGCCCGGGTCATCGCTTACGCACGCCAGTTGCTCGACGACTGCGTGCCGCTTGAATCAGGCAGCCACCTCGGCTCGCTCGCCTACCGCGTTGAGGGCAGCACCCTCATCGTCACCGACAAAGACGGGCACGAAATCAACGCAATCGCCCCTGTTGTCGGCTGGACCGGCAGCACCGAAGCACCTTCAGGCATCGTGGTGGCCCACAACAACCTGCATGTGCACATCGTCATCGACCGAGAGCATTCCGTCGGGGCGACCGACTCAGCGGGCATCGCCGATGTCCGACTCGAATCGGCCATCACCGTCATCATGGACTGTGAAGACTCCGTCGCATGCGTTGATGCAAAAGATAAGGCGCTTGCCTATCGGAATTGGCTTGGCCTTCAACGCTCGACTCTCACCGAAGACGTCACAAAAGACGGCTCAACCTTTACGCGCCGAATGGCCGATGACCTACAACTCACATCGCACGAGGGAACTACCAGCCTTTCGGGAACATCGCTCATGCTCGTGCGCAACGTCGGCCACCTCATGACAACGCCCGCTGTCCAAGACTCGGCTCATAACGACATACCCGAAGGCATTCTCGATGCGCTCTTCACGATTGCTGCAGCACTTCCCACCGACGGATCTGCGCCATCGTCGATTTACATCGTGAAACCAAAAATGCATGGCCCCACCGAAGTCGAATTTGCCTGCGACCTATTCGGTCGTGTCGAGCAACTTCTCGGTCTCGCCCCCAACACCGTGAAGATCGGCATCATGGACGAGGAACGTCGGACCACACTCAACCTCGCAGAGTGCATCCGGGTTGCGGCATCACGAGTCGCATTTATCAACACCGGGTTCCTCGACCGAACCGGCGACGAGATACACACATCAATGCTCGCCGGCCCGATGATTAGAAAAGCCGACATGAAAGCCCAGCAGTGGATCTCAGCGTATGAAGACAACAACGTCGATGTTGGAATTACCTGTGGTCTAGTCGGCAGCGCCCAAATCGGTAAAGGCATGTGGGCAGCACCAGACCTCATGGCCGACATGCTCGAGACGAAGATCAATCACCCGTTGGCAGGTGCATCTTGCGCGTGGGTGCCGTCACCAACCGCCGCAACGTTGCACGCAATTCACTACCACCGTGTTGATGTCGCTGAACAGCAGAACCGTATTGCGAATGACCCGACCCGCGGTCATTCGCGACTCGAAGAGCTGCTCTCGATTCCGGTTGAAAACAACCCCTCATGGACAGACGACGAAATTCAGGCCGAACTCGACAACAACGCCCAAGGAATTCTTGGCTATGTCGTTCGATGGGTTGACCAGGGGGTCGGCTGCTCAAAGGTTCCCGACATCAATGACGTCGGCCTCATGGAAGACCGAGCGACCTGCCGTATCTCGTCACAGCACATGGCGAACTGGCTTACTCATGGCATTGTCGACGAATCTCGCATAAGGGAAACCTTTGCCAAAATGTCGTCGGTGGTCAACACGCAAAACCAAGATGATGAGGCCTACACGCCACTTACCCCTGACTCGACAGCGTTTCGAGCTGCGCTCGATCTCGTCCTTTCAGGAACTGAACAGCCCTCGGGCTACACCGAACCCATCCTTCATGCCCGACGACTCGAAGTAAAGGCAACACCATGACCACCTATCAACCATCGATCACCCGCGCCGCTGCCCAAACCATCATTGCGTCGGCTCTTCAACACGGCATCGACAACGGCATGAACCCCCTTGTCGTGCTCGTTATTGACGTCGGAGGGGCACCGGTCGCTTACGAGCGTTCAGATGGCTCCCCTCCCGGCCGGTTTGATGTTGCACTTGGCAAAGCAAATGGCGCGTTGCAGTTGGGGGTGAACTCAAAGCGTCTCGGTGAAATGGCAATCGAACGACCACACTTCATCAATGGCGTCGCAGGTTCTCTGCAAGGGCCACTGGTGCCAGTTGCCGGAGGGGTGCTCATCACCGAGAGCGGAGTTGTCATTGGTGCCGTTGGTGTATCTGGTGACACTTCTGACAACGACGAGGCTGCAGCCTTCGCAGGAATCGACGCAGCCGGATTCGGACATCCGTGACGACAGCCGATGACGCCCTGCTCGCTGATCTGAAGCGAGTGCTCGGAGACCGGGTTCGAGCCGACAGCGCTGAGCGTGCGCTGCTTCGCCGCGATGCCTCTGTCTTCGACGGTGGTAGCGCCGGGCCCACCTGTCTCTGCGAGTCGACCGAAGAGGTTCAGCGAGTCGTCCGCATCGCCTTAGCCCACGGCCGGTCGGTCGTGCCTCGCGGCGCCGGAACTGGCCTAGCCGGGGGTGCAATCCCGCTCGGAGCTCCGGTGATTATTTCGCTCTCGCGAATGAATCGAATTCTTGAGGTTGATACCGATTCACGAATTGCGTGGGTCGAGCCGGGGGTCGTCAACCTTGATCTCACGAAGCACCTGACGCCGCTTGGCTACCACTTCGCACCCGACCCATCGAGCCAACAGGTGTGCACGATCGGCGGAAACGTCGGCAACAACTCTGGCGGTCCGCATTGCCTGGCCTATGGCGTCACCAACGCTCACATCCTCGCCATCGAAGTCGTGCTCGCCGATGGCGAAATCGTCACGCTCGGCGGTCTCGATGCTGAACCTTCCGGGTATGACCTTCGAGGCGTGTTTATCGGCGGAGAGGGAATGCTTGGCATCACGACGAAGGTTGCGGTGCGCATCACCCCAAACCCTCCAGCGGTACGCACACTTCTTCTTTCATTCGACACTCCGCGTGATGCCGCTGCAACGGTAAGCGCTGTCATCGCCGCAGGAATCGTGCCTGCAGCAATGGAAGTGATGGATCAACGCATCACGATCGCAGTAGAGAATTACGTCAACGTGGGATACCCCCGAGATGCCGGTGCCGTCCTGCTCGCCGAGGTCGACGGGCTTCCCGACGGGGTCGATATCGACGCACAACGAATCTCTGATATCGGCCGCGAACACGGTGCAACCGACGTACGCCAAGCTGCGTCTGATGAGGAACGCATGCTGTTGTGGAAGGGACGAAAAACCGCGTTCGGCGCAGTTGCACAAATCGCCCCTAACTACTACCTGCATGACACCGTCGTGCCTCGATCAAAACTCGCAGACACACTCGAAGAGGTCTACCGAATTGCCGACGAGCACGACCTCGCCGTGGTGAACGTGTTCCATGCCGGAGATGGCAACCTGCATCCGCTGCTGCTCTTCAACGGTCAAGAACCGGGAATCTACGACCGTGTTCACGCAGCAGGCGCAAAGATCGTTGAGGCCTCACTCGCAGCCGGAGGGGTGCTCTCTGGGGAACATGGCATCGGCGTCGAAAAGCAGCCATATATGCACCAAATGTTCTCTGAAGATGATCTTGATCACCAAGAACGCCTCCGGCATGCGTTTGATCCTGCCTGCCGATCAAATCCCGGAAAAGTGATCCCTGTTGGTCACTCATGTGCAGATATTCAGTCGCTTCGCAATGTTCCCGAAGAAGTGTGGGGATGAGCGACTTCGCCACACTTGTTGGAGCCGAAGGCCCGGTCACCGTCGTCGGAGGAAGAACGCGGTGGCATGTTGGCGGAGAGGTGCACCCCGATGCCCGCGAGGTGCACGCCCCATCAGGTGTCGTGTCATACGACCCGGCAGAGATGACGGTCACCGTTCGAGCGGGCACGACAACGGCTGAACTCACCGCAGCACTCGCTGAGGCGGGCCAACGCTGCGCCCTCCCCGAACGTGGCGGCACTGTCGGCGGCTCCGTTGTTATCGGTGAGAACCACCCCGAAGTATCAGGGAGAGGGTGGCTCACCTCATCGGTCCTCCAAGTCACATATGTCAGCGCAGAAGGCAAAGTGGTCCGCGGCGGCGGACCGACAGTAAAAAACGTTTCAGGATTCGATCTTCCGAGACTTATCGTTGGCTCGCTCGGAACGCTCGGACTTGTCGAGGAAGTCATTTTGCGGACGAACCCAATTCCGCCTCGATCACAATGGGTGGAGAGTCATGATGCAGATCCATTTACCGTCGCATCCCGGGTGCTTCGGCCTTCAGCGGTGTTGTGGAATGGCTCATCAACTCGAGTGCTCCTCGAAGGGCACGCCCCCGATGTTGCGGCGTCGCTGAACTCATTGACCGCAATCGGCACATGGTCTGAAGTTGACGGATCATTCGATCTTTCTCAACATCGCTGGTCACTTCAACCAGCCGAACTCAATGGGTGTTCGGGCACATTCGTCGCATCGATTGGCATTGGAACCGTGTGGCGAGACGAACCCCAAGCTCGACCTGCACTTTCGCCAAGCGTTATTGAGATCTCCACGCGAATGAAAAACAATTTCGACCCCACCGGTCGACTCAACCCAGGAAGAAGCGCATTCTGATGGACCTTGGAATCGATCCCGATCAGCTTGGTACGTGTGTGCAGTGCGGACTCTGCCTCTCGTCGTGTCCGACCTACCGAGTCACCGGAGATGAAACGTTTTCACCCCGTGGCCGAATCGCCCTCATGCGGCAAGTCCAACTTCATGATGCGCCGCTGACTACTGAAGTGACCGAGGCATTTGACACCTGTATTCAATGTCTCGGTTGTGAACCAGCCTGCCCATCGGTTGTTCCCTATGGCCACTTCATCGAATCAACTCGAAACGCGCTCACCGAGCACCGCGGTTCACGTCGTCGAGCGATCGCTCTGTGGCCGTTGACAAAACCTCGACTGCTTCGACTCGGGTCATCACTGCTCGCCGTTGCCCAACGCCTTCGACTTGTGCCAGCGCGCCTCGGACTTCCCGACCGGCTACCCCTCCGACGACGGCCGCATCGATCATCGGGAACCGATGTCTATCTGTTCACCGGTTGCGTCATGGATGCCTGGCAACGCGAGGTGCACTTCGCGACACAGCGGGTGCTTGAAGCCGCCGGCTTTGGGGTGACACCCACTGGTGATGCCGCCGGGTGTTGCGGAGCCCTTCATACCCACGCCGGACTCGCAGCCCACGGCGAGCGACTCACTGAGAACATTGATGCCGCTCTCGACCCGGCCATTCCGGTCATCGTCAATTCCGCTGGGTGTGGTGCGCACCTCAAACAACGTTCATCTCACCAGATCTTCGACGCACAAGAGTTCCTCGCCGAGCATCTCGACCGCCTTCCTGACGTCACTCCGCTCGAAGTGAATGTCGCTGTGCAAGACCCATGTCACTTACGGCACGTGCAACGCGCTCACCTCCCAACCCGAACCCTCCTGCGAAAATTTGTGTCTGCCGTCACCGAACTCGATGACGACGGGTTGTGCTGCGGGGCCGGTGGTGCATATTCGGTGCTGCAGCCTGACATGTCTCAACAGGTTCGAGAACGAAAGCTTGCGTCGATCAATCGAGCGCAACCCGAGGTCGTGGCAAGCGCGAACCCTGGCTGCTCGATGCACCTGTCAGCGGCGGGAGTAAAGACTGAACATCCAATGGTGCTCGTCGATCGGGCACTTGCGGCGAATTCGTCAACCACATAGACCCAACCGTTCAGCCGTCTGCGTTCACGACGACCAACCCTGCGCTACTACGGTCGGAGATATGACAACCTTTCGAGCGTTCCGAGCCGATACTTCAGGTGACACCGTCGACCGTGGCGTCGTCGAAATGTCGACCGATGATCTTGCCGACGATGGGGCTTTGATCGAAGTTCACTGGTCAAGCGTCAACTACAAAGATGGGCTGGCCTCGACACCAACGGGCAGGGTTGCTCGATTCAGCCCGATGGTTCCCGGTGTTGATCTCGCAGGGATCCTGCTCGAGGACGCAGGAGACATTGCTGCTGGAACCGAAATCATCGTTCACGGCTATGACCTCGGGGTGAATCGCCACGGTGGTTTCGCACAATTTGCGACTGCCCCGCATGACTGGATCGTCCCGCTTCCCTCCGGCCTCACCACTCGTGAAGCAATGGTGCTCGGGACTGCCGGCTACACCGCAGCGCTGTCGGTCATTGCGTTACTCGACCACGGACTCACACCATCTGATGGAAAAGTGCTGGTAACTGGGGCCACTGGCGGAGTTGGGTCAACCGCTGTCAGCATGATGTCGCAGTTGGGATACGAAGTTGTCGCATCGACCGGTAAGCCCGACGAGTCATCATTTCTTACCGATCTCGGGGCAAGTGAAATCATTGATCGATCGGTGCTTGCCGAGGCCGGTAAGCCTTTGCAGGGAATGCAATGGGCAGGCGCCATCGACTGTGTCGGCGGTGTTCCGCTTGCGAACGTTCTCGCCCAAACGGCATACGGGGGTGCCGTTGCGGCCAGTGGTCTCACGGCTGGAAACGGTCTACCAACCACGGTGCTTCCATTCATCTTGCGCGGCGTCAACCTGTACGGAATCGACTCTGTCCAAACACCCATCGAACGCCGGCGCGAGGTGTGGCAACGCATCGCGTCAGATCTGAAGCCAGCCGGACTCGACACCATCGGACACGACATCGGCCTCGACGAACTCGACGATGTCCTCACCGGCATTTTGGATGGTAAAGCCGTCGGACGCGCAGTTGTCGACCTGAAACGGAGTTGAAATGAGCGAACAATCCTTTGTGAAACCGTCTGCCGATGTACTGAAGTCGCTGCTCACCCCAGTGCAGTACGAAGTCACACAAAATGCAGGAACCGAACGCCCCTTCACTGGCGAATACTGGAACGTGTTCGACGATGGGCGGTACGACTGCATCGTCTGCGGGACACACCTGTTCACTTCTGACACCAAATTTGATGCCCACTGCGGTTGGCCAAGCTTTTATCAAGCAATCGATGACAGTCGAGTGAGCTTCATCGAAGATCGGTCGCATGGAATGATCCGTGTCGAGGTTCGCTGCGCAACCTGTGATGCCCACCTCGGCCACGTCTTTCCCGATGGGCCCGCACCCACCGGAGATCGCTACTGCATGAATTCAGCCTCACTACAGTTCGCTCCCGGATCGGAGAGTTGAGATGCCAGCAGCAATTGTGAATTGGACAGACCAAGAACGGGTACTCAGCCCTCATGTCAGCGTTCTCGTGGGAGATGCCAACGGTGGTTACCCCTCGGGCAACTCAATCGTCGTCAGAGGTTCGAGTGAGGCGGTCATTATCGACCCATCGGTGACGGTTGTCGAAAAAGGCGGCGCTCCGGTCCACATCGACGCAATGATCACCAGTCACGGCCACGAAGATCACCTTCCCGGCACCGGTCTGTTCACCGACGCGCGGGTGCACGTGCATGAAGCCGACAAACACGTACTGCACGATCTTTCACACATGCTCGACGCCTATCAACTCACCGGGCCTGACCGAGAGGAACTCCGCGAATCGATCATCACGGAGTTCAACTATGCGCCGCGGCCCGATGCCGAAGGTTTTCACGATGGCCACATATGGAACCTCGGCGAAGTTGACGTCGAAGCTGTACACCTTCCGGGCCATACCGCCGGGCATTCCGGATTTCGTATCTCTGAGGGAGTGTTCTTCCTCTCTGACATCGACCTCACCGGCTTCGGCCCCTACTACGGCGACACCTGGTCAAGTCTCGATGACTTTGAAAACTCCCTCATCAAAGTGCGTGAGGAGGAAGCCGATTTTTATGTCACCTTCCACCAAAAAGGTGTCATCGAAGGTCGCGAACGGTTTGTCGAAATGCTCGATGCGTACCACGGCGTTATTCATCGGCGGCATAACAACATGCTCGAGTTTCTTGCCGAGCCCCGATCGGTCGACGAAATGGTGAAGCATCGGTTCGTCTACCGGCCACACGTCGAAATGTCGTTCTGTGACTCGATCGAGAAACGAACCGCTGAATTACACCTCGCCCGAATGATTGAGCGTGGCGAGGCAACTGAAGTTGACGCTGGTCGCTATCAGCGCACGGGCTGAACGATCCCCGCAACCGCATCGCGATACTCAGCAATACGAGCGAGATACCCGTCAACGTTGGTGTCGCCCGCATTGTGAGTGGCGATTGACAAATGGGTACACCCGAGTGCTTGCCATTTCTCAGCGTGTGACCGCCACCGATCTGGGTCACCGCCCGCATATTGCGCCTGAGCATGAATGGCAAAATTGCTCATATCAAGGCCCAATTGCTCACGGGTTGACCGAATGATGTCGATACATGCCGCCGACTTGTCATTTGGAGAGCCGAGCGGAATCCAGCCATCGCCAAGTCGGGCGCACCGCTCAAGAGCTGCGGGCGCCGACCCACCGAAGCTCACCGGAATTGGTGCAGATGGGCGAGGGAAAATGCTTGCAAGTTCCATGCTGTGAAACTCGCCATCAAATGAAAACGCGTCCTCTTCCCACAGTCGCTTCATGAACACGACCTGCTCTTCGAGACGAGCACCTTTTTGACCAAACGGAACACCAAGGGCGTCGTATTCGACTTTGTTCCAGCCGATTCCGACCCCGAGGCGGAACCGGTTGTTCGACAGCATCGCAACCTCGGCTGCCTGCTTTGCTGCCAACGCAGCCTGTCGTTGCGGTAGCACCATCACCGAGGTCACCAACTCGACATTTTCAGTGCATGCGGCAAGAAATCCGTACAGCACAAACGGCTCATGGAAGGCAGTGTCGGAGTCGTAGGGGCCCTTGAACCCACCCGGGCGATCACGTTGAGCGCCAAGCACATGGTCGTAAATCATGAGGTGGCCCGCCCCGAGTTCTTCGGCACCTTGCGCGAAGGCTGTAATTGCGCCGGGGTCAGTTCCAATTTCGTTGTGAGGGATGACGACACCAAATTCCATAAATGAAGGATCGCACATCAGGTAGTCGTTACCAGCCTCCGGAGCCGCCGCCTCCTCCACCACCGCCGCTACCTCCGCCACCGCCGCCGCCACCGCTTGAGTCGCTCGACGACGGAGGAACCGAGGCTGCCGTGAGAATGGTGATGTAGGTGAGAGAGGACTGGGTGAGATCAACTTCGCCTGCGATCGCCAGATCGTCAAGAGAGTCGGCGGCCTTCTTCCACGCAGTGGCCTCTCCGAGCACCACTGCCCATGCCGAATATTCGCGCAGCACACCGAGTCGATGAGCCTCTTCAACGTGGCGACCCTCACTCTGCGCAAGGAATCTCCGGAATGATTCGGTTTGTAGGTACAACGCTGAGCCCGCGGCTGTTCTCGACGCAATGCGGCCCTTGGTCGAAATTGCACCAAGTAGAAACCCAGCGATTGCCACTGCCACCACAACGCCTACAGCGCTGTCGGTGAGCGCATTTGGCGCGAAGTCCGCCACGTTTCCGTCAGGGTCACGAATCTCTATTGAGTCGAGGATGAGTATCAGCCCAACTAACGATGCTGCCGATACCCATGCGCCAATGATCGATATGCGTTTGTTCCACGCCCGAAGCGGCTTATTCCACCAATTCTTTTCTTTGATGTCTTCGGTGAGCGCCTCACGAATTTCTTTCCATGTGGCCGCGAAACTCTCGGTGTACTTCTTATACACACGGCGGGAGGTTGCTCCACCCGGCATGAGGATGTCGATAAGGCGTCGATCGAACTCGCTTAACTCTTCGCGACTCACCAACAGTTCGATGTCAACCGCCTGCCCATTCTTCTCGATGCTGATCACCCCGGCGCCGATGAGCGAAGAGACCCATGTCGACTGAAGGTCAGATCCGAGATGCTCGTTGAGAATGACGTTGCCCTCCCAAGGTTGAATCCCCTTTGGCGCTGCAAACTCGACCGTTGCCATTTCATAGAGCGCTGAGTCGGTGACCCGACTTGTTGGGCCCCCTGCAACTGGAATCGCCGCCCCGGCGGCGTCGGTCGCGCCGATAGTGTTCATTCCGCGACGGACATTCCTCAACACCGCAAGGGCGGCTGCCGCAACCGCAGTTAGCGCTGCAGTAAATGGCAACACACCACTCGACGGCGGTTCGTCTCGGGCAGGCAAAGGAATCGATATCTCTCCCATGCGCTGATCGGTCAGCACTGCCGTGCCTGAAATGTTCAACCCGGCATTGGCTTCGAGCGGCTCGACGATGACTTCCTGCCCGAACGCAGTATCGGTGAGCTCACAGCCACCGATATCACCCCAATCACCGACAGAGCACAGCGAGTTGTTGAGACGAAACCCGTCGAGAATCACATGAAACCGATCGGTTACAGGATCTTCGTCAGGATCGATCAGTGAGTAGTTAAGGGGCCAGCCGTTAATAAACGCGAGTGGCAATTCGTATGAGAGTACAAATCGGTGCTGACCATTCGACGTTTCGTCAGGGTCACCAACCCGCATGACGTAATCCATCCCATCAAATTCGGTCGACAGTTGTGATGACATCGTGTCTGACTGTGCATAAATGTCCGACGGGATCCCGAGATCAGTTCTGACATATCGCAAATAGCCGCGCATCTGGTTTCGACCAAAGTTGATATCGACGTATTCGGTGACTCGCATCGTCCCGTCATCAGTGGGCGACAGCACAATTGTCTTTGCATCGAAATCAACGACGTCTTTGGGTGCTCCGAGCGTTCCGTTTGCAACCAACACGAAGACCACTGCGGCGAAGACCGCAGTTGGCAACAACTTCCAACGCAACGACATGAACGAACTGTAGGACATTTTGTGAGCCGAATAACCCGTACGATGAGGCCTATGACCGGAACGCTTGTCATCCTCCGCCACGGCCAAAGCGAATGGAACCGTCTCAATCTGTTCACCGGATGGCACGACGTTCCACTCACCGAGCAGGGCCTCGCCGAGGCAACTGCAGCCGGTCACACCATGCGCGATGAAGGGCTTAACTTCGACACCAGCCACACCTCGCTGCTCACGAGAGCGGTTGTCACGCAGCACCTCGCTCTCGAGGCAATGGGGCAGGTGTGGCTACCCGTCGACCGACACTGGCGCCTCAACGAGCGGCACTACGGGGCACTGCAAGGTCTCGACAAAGTCGCCACCACCGAACAGCACGGGGCAGAACAGACACATATCTGGCGACGAAGTTTTGACACGCCTCCACCTGCTGTTGATACGTCAAGCCCTGAACACCCGGTGAATGATCAGCGCTACCAGCATCTTCCTGCCGACGTACTTCCAAGTGCTGAATGCCTTCGCGATGTCGTTGCCCGGGTGTTGCCCTACTGGTTCGACCGCATTGCGCCACAACTTCTCGCAGGCCAAAACGTGCTCGTTACTGCACACGGGAACAGTCTTCGAGCGCTGCTCATGTACCTCGAAGACGTCAGCGCAGACGACATTGCTGACGTGAATATTCCCACCGGGGTACCGCGCCGGTACACCTTCCATGACGGCCTCGACGTTACATCTGCTGAATATCTCGGTGATCCAGACGCCATCGCAGCCGCAATCGAGGGTGTCGCTCACCAAGCCGGCACCCACTGATAATCCAGGCCGAATACCAAGACGACCTGCAGTTCCGCGCGCAAAACGAACTAGCGTTGAGGGCGCATGGCTACGCAGACGGATTCAACGACCAACGGCGACAAGCGGCTCAAGCCTCATCAACTTTCGCTCGGGCTCGGCATCGGAATGGGCGCCTTCATTCTCCTTTCGGGTGTCTTGCCACAGATCACTCACTGGCACAACGAAAATGAAGTCCACCGAACCGTGTTCGGCAACATCCCCGGGCCTCTCCAAATCGCGTTTTACACCCTGATTCCAGTGATGGTGGTGTGGGGCGCATTCCGCTTCGCAGACCGTATGAAAAACTGGGAGCGCGGTGCGGTAGCGAAACGTCGCACCACAACAAAAAATGTCAAGCGCCGTGCCGCCGATTTCCGGGCGGGTGTGTATATGCGCACCCTGCTCCGCGACTCTGCTGCAGGTCTCATGCACTCGATGATCTACTTCGGCTTCTTGGTGCTGATGGGCGTCACCACCGTGCTCGAAATCGATCACCAAATGCCCGAGAGCCTGAAGTTTCTGCACGGCACCACCTACAAGGCGTATGCCTTTGTCGGCGACTTCGCCGGCACTGTGTTCACGGTTGGAGTCATCTGGGCGATCGTTCGCCGATATATCCAGCGCCCGTACCGCATCCGCATTAAGACAAAGACTGAGCACGCTGTCATCCTCGGTACCTTCCTTGCGATTGGTCTGACAGGCTTCATCGCCGAAGGGTTCCGCATTGCCCTTGACGGCATGCCCGATTACGAGAAGTTCTCATTCGTGGGTTACCCGCTCGCCACCCTTGTCGACGGCATGTCAGCCTCGGCAGTGAGCACCTGGCATCAGTGGAGCTGGATCGCCCACGTCGTGAGCTTTGTGGTGTTCTTGGCGATCCTTCCCGTCACGATGTTGCGCCACGTCTTCACGTCACCGCTCAACATGTACCTCCGTGACAAAGATCGCCCGAAGGGCGCAATGAAGCCCATGCCAAACCTCATGGAGACCGAGCTCGAGAGTTTTGGGGCGTCGGTCGTTGAAGACTTCACGTGGAAACAACTGCTCGACACTGACGCCTGCACCATGTGTGGGCGTTGCACGAGCGTATGTCCCGCTCACGCAACCGGTAAGCCGCTCGACCCACGCGAAATCGTGCTGAAGACCGGCGAAGTCATGGCGGCGACTGGTTCACCTCAGGTATCGCCTCCCATCGGTGTCGACGGTGAGATCAAAATCGGGGCAAACAGCCTGTTCGAACGAATCACCGCCGAAGAAATCTGGTCATGCACATCTTGTAAGGCCTGTGACGAAATTTGCCCGGTCAACATCGAGATCCTCGACAAGATCCTCGATATGCGCCGCTACCTCTCGCTGATGGAGTCAAACTTCCCCGCCGAACTGGGCAACGCCTACCGCGCAATGGAAAACCAAGGAAACCCATGGGCCATGAACCAAGGGGAACGCGGCGATTGGGCAAACGACATTGACGGCGTCGAAATTGTCGACCCTGGCTCACCGCTCACAGCCGAATATCTCTACTGGGTCGGATGCGCCGGATCGTTCGATGACAAGAATAAGAAAGTCACCCAGTCGATGGCGAAACTGCTTCGTCGTGCTGGCATCGACGTCGCAATCCTCGGACCGAGCGAAATGTGCACCGGCGATTCGGCTCGCCGCTCAGGCAACGAGTACCTCTTCCAAATGTTGGCAATGCCAAATATCGAAATGCTTGACGGCATGGGCGTAAAGAAGATCATCACCCAATGCCCACACTGCTTCAACACATTGCAAAACGAGTACCCACAGCTCGGCGGTAACTACGAGGTGGTACACCACACGCAACTACTCGAAGAACTCATTGCTGATGGCCGCCTCGACGTCTCACAGGCAACGCTTGAGGAGCGCATCACCTACCACGATTCGTGCTACCTCGGACGGCACAACGATGTCTACATGGCACCGCGAAAAGTGGTTGGAGCAATCAAGGGCATCGAGATCGTCGAGATGCCGCGAAACGGTACGACGGGAATGTGTTGTGGAGCGGGCGGTGCCCGTATGTGGATGGAAGAGTCGATCGGCACAAAGGTGAACGACGAACGAGCCCGAGAAGCACTCTCGACTGGTGCGACGCGAATCGCTACTGCGTGTCCGTTCTGCTACATCATGCTCGACGACGGCGCGAAGGCAGCCGGCGCCGACGAAGATGAAGTCAAGGTCGCTGACCTTGCGATCCACCTTCTTGATGCCATCGAGGCCGGTGAATCAAAGATGGATCATCCTGATTCACCGCTCAGCGTGAGCTTCGACTGACCGCTCGCATCACGACAGACGCGAGCGAATGTCGGCAATCCAGTCGTCCGCGCTTTTCCAGCGCTCATCGGCGTGAGAGCGAACATCACTCGCAGCCCCATCGGCTCGGGGCCATGAGCCAAACCACTTCACAAGACCCTGTTTTGCGTGAAGGGCTCGCATCGTGTCAGCCATCAGGTCATCACCGACATGACCTTCAGCAAGAATGATGAAGCAATACTCGCCAAGTCCGCCTTGGCGAATCGGGCGCGAAATGAGATTTGACAAGTTGATGCGACGCGCCGCAAATTCTTGGAGAATGGCAATCAAACTTCCCGGCTCATCGGCTCGCTGAAACACGACAAGACCGGTTCGGTCATGACCCGAAGGCGCCGAAGCTCCATCTCGACTGACGACGACAAATCGGGTTTGATTTCCCTCTTCATCTTCGATGTCTTCGGCGAGCACATTGAGCCCGTACAGATCAGCGGCAACACGTGGGGCGATTGCAGCAAGCCCTGTCGACGACTCTTCAGCAACCGACTTTGCTGCACCGGCTGTCGATGTTGCCGCAAGCAGATTCGCGTTCGGTAGATGCTCTCTGAGAAACTTGTGGCACTGCGCCGTTGCGACCGGAATCGACATCACATCGCTGACATCGGCAAGCGATGTCCCCTCGGGCGCGGCAAGGCACAGATGGATGTCGAGGACGACTTCCCTCGTCACGATGAGGTCATGGTCGAACGCGAGGGCGTCCAGTGTGAAGTTGACCATGCCCTCGATCGAATTTTCGATCGGTACGAAACCACAATCGACCTCGCCCGAAGAGACTGCGTCGAGCACATCAGGAACAGTTCGCATCGGAAGAAGTTCACCGTCAGAGAGGTCGTGTTGAGTGCGAAGCGCCTGCTCGGTGAAGGTACCGAATGGGCCAAAGAACGCGACGCGCAGAGCTGAGCCGTCGTTGCGTGGAGAACCATTCGTAGAAGTCACGTCCGCAAGGCTAGGGGGATTCGACCCCAGACATGGCACGATGTGACCATGGAAGAAGCAGCCCTCGCCGAAATGATCGCTGCTATCGCTGACGGTTCGATCACTCCAGATGCTGCAGTGCAACAGCTCCGGCGCCTTCCATTCGCCGATACTGGCGATGCTCTCGTCGATCATCACCGGTCACTACGCCAAGGGATGCCCGAAGTGATTTACGGCCCGGGGAAGTCACCAGAGCAATGTGTCGCCATCGTTCAAGAGATGCTGGAGTACAACGATGGACCAGTGCTCATCACCCGAGTGAACGATGAACAGGTGGCATCACTGAACTCGATCGACATGGCGGATGCACCACCGGTGGTGACCGCTGGATGCATGCTCTTTCGACCACCAGACCCGGTTCAGCCCCAACCACAGGTACTCGTCGTCACCGCAGGAACATCTGACATCCCTGTTGCTGACGAGGCCGTCATCACTCTTGCGGCGAACGGTATTACCGCGAACCGACTCCATGATGTCGGAGTCGCCGGCCTCCATCGGCTCCTCGCCCACCTCGATGACATCACCTCGGCCGATGCCATCATCGTCATCGCCGGCATGGAGGGCGCACTTTCAAGTGTGATTGGTGGACTCACCTCGTGCCCGGTGATCGCAGTTCCCACATCGGTTGGCTACGGCGCAGGGCTCGAAGGGGTCACTGCGCTCTTAGCGATGCATGCCAGTTGTGCATCGGGGATTTCTGTTGTCGGTATCGACAACGGTTTCGGAGCAGCTGTCGCTCTCATGCGTTACCTCAAACAAGCAGGCCCTCAATGACGGTTGGTGCATGGTTCCAATGCTCGGCTGGTGTTGCCGGCGACATGACGATGGCCTCGCTCGTCGATGCAGGGGCTGATCAGTTCGCGATTATCGATGCCATTAGCTCTCTCGGGATCGATGGCTGGGCGATCACCTTCGAAGATGTTCAGCGCTGTGGGGTGCGCGCAAAGTGGTCAAACGTCGTCATCCATGAGCACGACACTCCAGATCATCACCGGCCGGCACAACAGATTCTCGACCTCATCGGGTCGTCCGGCCTGTCGGCTGTCACCCGCGACCGCGCAGTAGCCATCTATCAGACGCTCGCCGAGGTCGAAGGATCAATTCATGGGGTCGACCCCGCCGAGGTCGAACTTCACGAAGTTGGCGCGCTCGATTCGATCATCGATGTCGTCGGCTCCTGCGCGGCACTCGAGTCGCTCGGCATTGAGCAGGTCTCTCATTCAGCGATCGGTGTGGGACATGGAACCGTGACAACCGCACACGGGCAATTCCCTAACCCCGTGCCCGCGGTGTCGCAACTACTCGCAATGCATCACTCTTCAACCGTTGGAGTCGACACCACCATGGAACTTGCAACCCCCACCGGTGTTGCGCTGATGACAGTGTTGTCAAAAGGGCAGTCAGGCCCGTCGATGCCTGCAATGAACACTCGATCGGTCGGTTTTGGAGCGGGCACCGCCGATATCCCGAATCGACCCAACGTGGTGCAGGTCGTCGTGGGAGACCTCACCTCCCAACCGACGACCGACGGCGAGGTTGCAGTCGAACTCGCTGTCAATGTCGACGATGTCAC
>Ga0181588_10000155_pt1 | contig 56960 bp, 56 predicted proteins | sample 071ome_26_FD_148607 | JGI IMG/M metagenome (GOLD analysis project Ga0181588, IMG submission 148607) | Coastal salt marsh microbial communities from the Groves Creek Marsh, Skidaway Island, Georgia - 071409BT metaG (spades assembly) | ecosystem: Environmental > Aquatic > Marine > Intertidal zone...
CCACCAACAGGGTGGGGCGCGATGTGACCGTCACCCGCACCCGGTGGACCCCCGCGTCGATCACCGCGAGCACGTCCTGCACGGCGGCCCTCACCTCGTTGCTGGATGGCGCGGGGGCAAGCCCGAGGGCCGTGATGGATGCGTCCAGGCGGGCCAGATGGCGCTCCAGGAGCGGCACGGAGCCGCTCTCGGCGCGCATGGTCTCGAACAGGCCGTCGCCCCAGCGCACCCCGGGGTCGGTGATGGGCAGCGCGGCGACGTCGGGGTCCACGATGGCGCCGTCGAGCCAGACGATGTGGCTCACGGTGCCGTCGCTCCCACGGCGGCGAGGAACGGCGCCGCCTTGCGCCAGGCCTCCTCGCGCTCAGCCGCCGGGTCGCTGTCCCACACCACGGCGCCGCCCGACCAGTACTGGGCCCGGGGCACATCGCGCGGAATCCACGCCGTGCGGATGGTGACCGATGCATCCACCGAGCCATCGGTGCCGACGGCGATGACGCTGCCGAACGCCGGTCCTCGGCCCACGGGCTCGATCTCGCGGATCACCTCCAGCGCGCGCACCTTGGGCGCGCCGGTCACCGAGCCCGCGGGGAAGACGGCGCGCAGCACCTCGGCCGGCCCGGCGCCGTCGCGCACCTCGGCGCGCACTGCACTGACCATGTGGTCGGCGTAGGCCGTGAGCAGCGGGTCCATCAGTCGCGGCACCGATACCCCACCCGGGCGCGCGATGCGCCCGAGGTCATTGCGCACCAGGTCCACGATCATCACGTGCTCGGCGCGGTCCTTGGTGCTCGCCGCGAGCGCCGCGAAGTGGCCCGGCGCCGCCGTGCCCTTGATGGGCTCGCTCCATGCCACGCCATCCTCCACGGCCACCATGCGCTCCGGGGAGGCCGAGATGACGGTGCCGTCGGGAAGATCGATGTAGGCGCGATGCGCGGCCGGGCCGGCCGCGGCCCAGAGGGCGCGCGCGAGGGCGGCGGCCCCGGCGCTCCACTCGGCGTCGAGCCGCTGGACCAGGTTGACCTGGTAGATGTCGCCCGCCCGGATGAGGTCGCGGGCGTGCTCCACCGCGGCCTCGTACATGGCCCCGGGAAGGGACGAGCGCACGTCGGTGGCCGGCGGGGGCACGCGCGGCAGCCCACCCGACCGGGCGTGCGCGGCATCCATCAGGGCCTCTGCCGCCGGGCACGGCTCCTCGGCCATCAGCACGGCCCGGCCGTCATCGTCCACCACGAGCACCGCGGGATACCGCGCCACATCACCCGCGGGCGGACCGGCGTCGTCGGGCGGTGATCCCGGCAGCAACTCCACCGTGCCCGCCAGGCGATCGGCCAGGAGGCCGATCCACCCCCCGGCCATGGGGTCCGCGCCGCGCCGCGCGCGCGGCGGGCGTCTCAATGCATCCCACACCGATGCGCCCGTGGCCACCTCGTCGGGACAGGCGGCCACGATGGTGCGGCCCAGATGGCGCACGAGCACCGGTCGGTCCAGGTGCAGCACCTGCGCGAGCAGGGCGTCGGCGGAGACCCGCCCGGCCAGCGGGGTGGCCACGGGCCCTCGGCTGCGTGCGAGAATGCGGTCGCCCGGCATCGCCCGCGACGCTACACAACGACGAGAGGGTTTCCCGACGTGCGCCACACCATCGCCTTCCAGGCCACCGCGTTCCAGGCCGCACCGGTCGACGTCCAGATCGAGGTGCCCGAGGGCGAGGAGGCCCCCGAGCCCGAGCAGATCCCGGAGGCCATCATGGTGTTCCTGGGCGGACCCTCGGTGCAGGTGAGCGCCTTCGTCAGCCGGCAGGACGCCGGGAACCTGATGAACGCCTTCACGGAGGCCGAGCCCATGCGCGGGGACATGCCGCCGGAGGCGCAGAACTGGGAGCCGGAGGAAACCGTGCTGCCCGCCGCCATGCTGTTCGGCGTGAACATCGAGAGCCTGGTGGGCGCGGCCGTGACGCCGCCGCACGTGAACCCCGAGGTCGGGATCGTGCCGCACTGGACCATCCAGCTGCAGGACGCCGACGGGTCGTCGGCGCAGCTCGCGGTGTCCGATGCCCTGTGCGTCACCATCATCCGCACGCTGTCGCAGATCGCGAACGGCGAGCTGGAGGAGGCCGACGAGGGCGGGGCCATCGATGGCCTGGTGGACCCCGACCTGGTGGAGGACGCCGAGGGGTGATGGACCCCCCGGCGCTCCCGTAGGGTCACGCGATGGAGTTCTTCGCGGCGGTCGACTTCACCCCGCAGCAGGTCGGCCTCATCCTCATGCTGGTGGCGTTCATCGCCACCTTCCTCATCACCCGCGGAATAACGCGGAAGATCCGCACCGAGCGGCTGGCCGGGAACGGAACACCTCCGGACGAGGCCGTCGATTCCGAGGGCGGCCGCAAGGTCATCCAGGACATCGAGATCGGCGGCGTGCACATCCATCACCAGGTGTGGGGCCTGCTCCTGATGCTCGTATCGGGAATGGTGCAGTTCGCGTTCGAGCCGCTCACCCCGTGGCTGCAGATCACCGCGGTGATGTTCGGTGTCGGCGCTGCGCTGGTGCTGGATGAGTTCGCCCTGTGGTTGCACCTGGACGACGTCTATTGGAGCGCGGCGGGCCAGAAGTCGGTGGATGCGGTGGTGGCCACCGCGTGCGTCATGACCTTGCTCCTGCTGGGCTACGGGCCCTTCGGCCTGGCCACCACCGAGATTGACGACGCCCCCATCGTCATCCCCGTCGCGATCGCGATCAACATGACGCTCGTGGTGATCACGGTGATGAAGGGCAAGATCATGATGGCCGCCATCGGGTTCTTCTTCCCCCTGCTCGCCCTGATTGGTGCCGTGCGGCTGGCCCGCGTGCCCAGTTGGTGGTCACGCAAGCGGTACGCGTCGCGTCCGAAGAAGATGGACCGTGCGACCGCCCGGGAGGAGACCACCCGCCGGCGTATCAACCGCATGCGCATGACGCTGGGCGGCACGCCCGACCCCTCCTAGCTGCGGACGATCACCGCCAGCAGCGACTGCAGCCCGGGGCCCTTCCAGCGCCGGTCATCGAAGGAGGCCACCACGTCGGTCACCTCGCATGCACGGCGCAGGACCGACCGGGAGGCGTTGCACACCACCCCGGCCCGTGACATCGCCCACACGGGCAGGTCGGCCGATGAGTTGCCCGCGTAGTCGAATGCCCCCGCGCCGAATGCGCCGGCAAGGCGCTCCGCCTTGCGCGTGCCGGTGAGGTGCTCGGGCGGGATGGCGCCGATGGCGCCGTCGAACACGCCGACGTAGTCGGCCACGGCATCTGCCATCTCCTGCGTGGAGCCGCTTGCGAGGATGATGCGTCGCCCGTCGGCTGCCTGCGCGCGCAGGTAGGCCACCACTGACGGTGAGTAGTGCAGCCGCGATGGCTCGAGCCCCACCTCGCGCCACAGGAAGCGCCGGCCGTGCGCATGCGAGCGCCGGAACTCGGAGATCGCCCCCCCGGCGCGGCGGGGTGCCCTCCGCGCCATCTCGCCCGCCAGCTGCAGCAAGGTGTCGCGGGTGACCAGCGTGCCGTCGAGGTCGACGACCAGGGGCGGGGTGGTGCCTATGCGGTGACGGCTTCGGCGGTGTCCGGCACCGACAGCCTGCGGACGGCCGCCACCAGCTCGGCCCCGCCATCCCGGGCCATGTCGTGGCCGGCGCCCTCCACCACGTCGAACGTGGCGGCACGCAGCCAGATGGCCAGCTCGCGCTGGTCCTGCGCCGGCACGGCCTTGTCGTCCTCGCCGGCGATGATGGCCACGGGCGCATCCACCTGCGCCAGCGCGCCGCGCCAGTCGGGCCGCGTGGCCATGGCCTCGGCGGCCAGCGCCTGGCCTTCGTCGCGGTTCCGCTCGCGGAGTGCGCGGGCGATGAGCATCCAGCGGTCACGCCCGTCGGATTCCTCACCCCGCGGGCCGATGCCCGACAGCACCAGGCCGCTCACAAGCCCGGGATGACCCAGCGCCAGCGCCAGGGCGGTGGCCCCGCCCAGGCCAATGCCCAGCATCACCGCGCCGCCGCCCTCGCCCGCCACCAGGCGGGCGACGTCCGACGCGAAGTCGTCGATGCTCCACGGCCCGGCGGGGCACGGGGAGTCCCCGTGCCCGCGGAGCTCGGGGATCATCAGCCGGTGGTCGCTCAGCAGCGGCTTAAGGGCCTTCTGCAGGTCCTTGGCCGGCCGGCCGACGTCGTGGAGTGCCACGACCAGCGGGCCATTGCCCTTGATGGTCACGTTCAGGTCAATTGCAGGCGGAAGTGAAGGCATATGCGTGTAAAGGTACCGTCTTCAGGCCACCCCAGTCAAAAAACATCGCTACGAGCAGGAAGGACGTAGGGGACAGTCCCTCCCCCCGGGGACTGTCCCCGGGGGGAGGGACTGTCCCCGGGGTGGGCGCGTTCGTTGGCCTCAGGGGGTGATCGACAGCACCAGGTCGGCGAATTCCGCCGGGTGCTCCAGGGCCGTCATGTGGCCCGCCTCGCCCATCACGGCCAGGCGGGCACCGGGGATGCGCGCGGCCATGGCGGTGGCGACGGCCGGCGGGGTCACGGCGTCGTGCTCGCCCACCACAACCAGCGTGGGCACCATGATGCCGGGGAGCAGCGCGACGTGGTCCGTGCGGCCCGCGATGGCCATGGTGGCGTCGGCCATCGCGCCGGCAGACTGGGCGCCAGCCAGTGCCTCCAGCCGCGTGACCGCGTGCGGCGCGGCCCCGGGCCACATGGCCCTCGGCACGAATGCCTGCAGGAACTCGCGGGTGCCCGATGCCCGCAGGCCCTCCGCTGACCCCCGCCGCGCCTCGAGGCCCTCCGGTGCCTCGCCCTCTGCGCGGGTGTCTGCCAGCACCAGGGCTCCCACCGCCTGCGGGTGGCGGGCCAGCAGCGCCAATGCCAGGTACCCGCCCATCGACAGGCCCACCACCGTCGCGCCCGCCGGCACCTCGCCGGCCAGTCGATCGGCCTCGGCGTCCATCGTCCATCCGGGCTCTTCCGGCCGGGCTCCGAAGCCGGGCAGGTCGGGTGCGCTCACCCGGTGGCCTGCGGCCGCCAGCACCGGCGCCACGTCATCCCAAAACGTGTGGTCCACCGGGAATGGGTGCAGCAGGACGATGTCGGCCATCAGGTTCCTCCTGTTCCCGTCCCGGTGAGGATGAGCCCCGGCATGGGGAATTCCACCCGCCCATCGCGCGTGAAGGGCGCGAGCGCCGGCACCAGGGCATGCGTGAGCTCCCCGGCCCGCGCGGGGTCGTCCAGGCCCAGTGACGTGGCGTATGCATCGGCGATGGCCGCGACGCCGGGGAACCGCGCCGTAACGGCGTGGAGCACCACCTGCGTGTCGGGCAGCCCCGCGTCGTCGGCGACCGCCTGCAGTGCCTGCGGGTCGCCCATGGAGAACGCACGCCGCAGCAGCCCCGACGCCCGCGGGCCTCCAACCTGCTCCAGGGCCGTGCAGATGGCGGCCATGCCCGGCAGGTCATGCAGCGACCCCCAGGTGGAGATGACGACCGGCCCGCCTGCCCGCACCGCGCGGCCCATGCTTCGCACCGCGGCCGCGGGATCGTCCATGAACATCAGCGCGAAGTTGCACGCCAGTGCGTGCGCGCCGCCCGGGGGCACGGGCAGCGCATCGGCCACGCCCTGCACCCACCGGGCCCCGGGCACCCGCCGCGCCGCCGCGCGGTCGAGCATCCCCCGCGATGGATCCACGCCGATGATCGCCTGCCATCCGGCGGCGGCCAGGTGCGGCGCCAGCACCCCGGTGCCGCAGCCCACGTCCAGCACGGTGCCCCGGGGTGGGCCCAGCAACTGCGTCACACGAGCGGCCCAGTCGTCGAAGAACGCCGGCACCAGGTGCTGGTCGTACGCGACCGCCCCGGAGTCGAAGATGCGCGTGGCGCCCGCCCCGGTCATCCGGCCAGCCCCAGCGCCACCGCGGCCCGCACGTCGTACTTGTTGAGTTCGAGCACCCGCCTCCATGCGGCATCGGCCTCGGGGGAGTCCCCGTAGGCCACTGCCAGCAGCGACCACGCCGCCGGGTTCGCCGGCTGCACCTCGGTGGCGCGCAACGCGGCGCGGCGCATGCCCACGCGGTCATCCAGCAGGGCCGCGGCGCGGGCGCGCAGCAGCCACGGCTCCACCGCCAGCGGGTTGAGCCCCGATGCCTCGGCGGCCCGCTCCTCGGCAATGGCGGGCTGTCCCGCCGAGATGGCCTGATTGCCCGATGCCACCTTCTCCTGGCTCCACCACGGCACCATCGCGCTCAGCGCGATGACGGGCACCAGCGCCCAGGCGCCCGCCACCACCGGCCCGGGCACGCCCCTGCCGGGCGGCGCGGGCCCGGGTGCTGCCGCGGCGATCACCACGCCGCCCGCCGCCATCGCCGCGGTCGTGAGAGCGGGCACGGTCCAGGTCCAGTCCAGCTGCGACTGCAGCAGGAACGCGGCGAACACCGCCAGCGGCAGGGCCACCTCGGGCGGGGCGTGCGCCTGCCACGCCCGCACCGCCGCCCATGCCACCCCGGCGACGATGCAGGCCAGCAGCGCCACGCCCACGATTCCCAGCCCCGATGCGATCTCCAGCACCAGGTTGTGCGGCTGGCGCACGTTCAGGCGATCGTTGCCGATCGAGCGTTCCCGCAGGTGCACCAGCGGGAACGATCCGGCCCCCTCTCCGATCACCGGGTTGTCCCCGGCGGATCGCGCGGCCTCGCCCCACCATTCCGTGCGCAGGTTGGTGTCCAGACTGCCCAGGCGCCCCGGCGTGTTGTTGAGCCCGCTCGAGGTGCCGGTGACCTCGGCGGTGCGCGCCGAGATCCACGCGCCCACCTCGCGCGGTTGCGCGAGCGCGTAGACCCCCGCCACTGCCACGGCAGCCACCACCACGACCACTCCGCCGATCGCGGCCCGGCGCCGGGTGAGCCGCCCGCCGCCAAGAACCGTGCGTACCGCCCACGCCACGAGCGCCGCGATCAGCAGGCCGGCCACCACGCGCCACATCAGGCCCAGGCCCGCATCGCTGCGATCGGCCGCGATCAGCGCATCATCGGTCAGCGCATCGGTGCTCAGCCCGTACCACGCGGGCAGGATCGCCCCGGCCACGCCACCGGCCAGGGCCGCGGCCTGCCGCAGGCGTCCGGGGGTGAGCCCCACGACGATCACCAGCACCAGCAGCAACGCCAGCAGGCCACCGCGCGAGTAGGTGAGGAGGATCGTGGTGAACACCACCGACAGCGCGGCTGCCGCGCCGACCACATCGGCGTCATCCCCGCCGCGCCGCGCGGCCCACCACAGCAACCCGGGCACGGCGATCACCGCCACCAGCGCGAGGGCGTTCCAGTACCCCACCGGGGCCTGCAGCCGCGAGGGCTCGAAGTCGCTGCCGAACACGGTGGGCAGGCCCCGCGCCAGGAGCGCCCAGAGCACCACGGGCGCGGCGGCGATGGTGAGGCCCACCGCGAACCGCTCCGGCGCGCGGGGCAGCACCGCCGCCAGACCGATGCCGATCACCAGCGCCAGCCCCGCAAGCGCGATGCGGTTGGCCTCGGTCCATGCCAGGTCGCCGGCGAGTGCCCACAGGATGGAGATGCCGGCCCACACCGCCAGGCCGGCCGCGCCGCCGATGGCCAGCAGGGCGGGCCCCGACCGCGGCGCCGCGCGCCCCCGTGCCCGCATCAGCGCCCACGCGGCGAAGGGCGCCGCCACAAGTGCGGCGAGCATGGCCGAGGTGGCCCCACGGGTGGCGAGGCCGTCGCCCAGGTCGATGCCGCCGTTCAGCACCGTCAGCACGGTCCAGCAGGCCAGCAGCACCACGCCGCCGACCAGCGCCGCGCGCTCGCGGCGTACCCCGCCGCTCAGCGGGTGCCCCCGTTACCGGCTACGCTCGCCGAGTTGATCCCCGCCGCCATCCGCCGCAGCGTAGTCGTGACCTTCCTCATCGCGCTCGCGATGGGGCTCATGGCCGTGCCCGCGTTCGGCAGCGGGCAGCAGGTGCTGGCCGACTACGAGGACAACGGGCAGATCGACGGCTGCTACACGCTGGCCGACTACGAAGAGGCCCTCAAGCAGATCCGGCCCGACCAGCAGCAGTACGGCGCGGCCGTGGATGTGATCCGCCAGGCCGAGCTCACCAACATCCGCCGACCCGGTGAGGCCTGCGGCGGCACCTCCGCAGCCGCCGCCTCGTCCGACGTCACCGGCGCCGAAGGCACCTCCACCACCGGCGCCGATGGGGTGGCGGCCGACCTTGAGGGCGACGCCCTGCCCCCGGTGGTGATCGCCATCCTCGTGGCCGCCGGCCTGGCCATCGTGGCATTCGTGGTGTACCTGGTGGTGATGCGCCGGGGCCGCGGCAACGGCGACGCATGAGGAAGTTCGTCAAGGACCTCATCCTCCCCGTGGCGGTGGCCATCACCCTGGCGTTCGTGATCCAGGCGTCCATCGCCAAGCCGTACGAGATCCCCACCAACTCCATGTACCCGGCCATTCAGGGCGCCAACTCCACCGGCGACCGGGCACCCGACCGGGTCATCGCCAACCGGGTCATCTACAAGCTGCGCGGCATCTCCCGCGGGGACGTGGTGGTGTTCGATCCCACCGCGGGCGCGCGCGCGGCATGCAGCGAGCCCGGGGACGTGCCGTTCGTGAAGCGCGTGGTGGGCCTGCCCGGTGACACCGTCAGCGTGCGCCGCGTCACCATTGCGGCGTCGAACCCCGACCCCGCGCTGCGCCCGGGCGGCGAGCTGGCCGTGCGCCGGGTGGCCGAACCCAATTCGTTCGGGCCCGATGGGGTGCGCGAGGAGACCCTCGGCGAGGGCGATGAGACCTACGTCACCTACGTGAAGGAACCGGGCGCGTCCACGGCACGCCCGCTGGTGATCGACGACGCCATCACGCCGGATTACGAGGTGGCGTTCCCCACCGTGCCCGAGGGCCAGGTGCTGGTATTGGGCGACAACCGCCCGGGCTCGTGCGATGCCCACGTGTGGATCGAGCGCGACGCCGAGTTCACCCCGATGGACAACGTCATCGGCCAGGCGGAACTCATCTACTGGCCCATCCAGAGGGTGCGATTCCTCGACTGAATGGGGGGCGCTGCCCGCGCCACCCGGGTGTGCTGTCCCGCGGTGAACCGCCCGTTTCGGGGGTTTTCGCGCATTTTCCGGGCACTTCGCAACAATCGGCGCGAAGTGGTGTCTTGCATCGTGCGCAACGCTGGATGTAGTGTGCCGCCTCATGTCAGTGACCCCACCCCTAGTGTCCGGCGCAGGAATCCGCGCATGATCTGTCCGTATTGTGACGGTTCTGAGCATCGCGTCATGGAATCCCGTGTCCCCGACACCAAGGACGCCATTCGCAGGCGACGGGAGTGCCAGACATGTGGCAGGCGCTTCACCACGTACGAGCGCGTGGAGGAGATGCCGCTCATCGTGATCAAGAGCAATGGTGACCGTGAGCCGTTCGATCGCGACAAGCTGCTGTCGGGCCTGCAGAGGGCGTGCCACAAGCGCTCCGTTCCCACAGCACACCTGGAGGCCGCCGTGCGCGACATCGAGGTGAGCCTGCGCAACCGCCTGAAGCAGGAGGTATCCAGCAACGCCATCGGCGAGCTGGCCCTGCGGCGGCTGAAGGACGTCGACACCGTCGCGTATGTGCGGTTCGCGTCCGTCTACCGGCAGTTCGAGGACACCGACGAGTTCGCGGATGAGCTCACCCGCCTGGAGCGGGAGCCCCCGCTGCCCCGTGGGCAGCGCCCGCTCGACGACCACATGTTCGAGCTCCTCGCCGAGGTCGCACCTGCCGAGCGCACCCCGCGCCGGCGACTGCGCGCCCTGGCGGGCGGGCTCGGGGTCGAGGATGACACCACCAACACCACGCCCGAGGAGGCACCTGATGGCGACTGAGGTCGTCGGCGCGCAGTCGACAAAGTCCGGCAAGGGGAAGCGCCAGTACGCACTGGGGCTCAAGCGCCACTTCACCAAGAAGGGCAAGCACCCCTACGACCTCATCGAGTGGGAGCGCCGCAGCGCGGGCATCTCGTCGGGTGATGGCACCAGCGTGTTCGAGCAGGACAACATCGAGGTGCCGGCCGCGTGGTCGCAGCTGGCCACCAACGTGGTGGCGTCCAAGTACTTCCGCGGGGCGATGGGCTCGCCCGAGCGCGAGTACTCGGTGAAGCAGCTCATCGACCGCGTGGTGCTCACCCTCAAGGCATGGGGCGTGGAGGAGGGTTACTTCGCGACCAAGGACGAGGCCGAGGTGTTCGAGTACGAGCTGGCGCACCTGCTGGTGCACCAGATGGCCGCGTTCAACTCGCCCGTGTGGTTCAACGTCGGCATGCGCGAGAACCCGCAGTGCTCTGCCTGCTTCATCCTGTCGGTGGAGGACACCATGCAGTCGATCCTCGACTGGATCGGCAAGGAGGGCATCATCTTCAAGGGCGGCTCGGGGTCGGGCATCAACCTGTCCCACATCCGCTCGTCGAAGGAGCGCCTCTCGGGCGGCGGCGAGGCCTCGGGCCCGGTGTCGTTCATGCGCGGCGCCGACGCCTGCGCGGGCGCCATCAAGAGCGGTGGCACCACGCGTCGCGCCGCCAAGATGGTCATCCTCAATGTGGACCACCCCGACATCGCCGAGTTCGTGAACTGCAAGGCCGATGAGGAGAAGAAGGCCTGGGCGCTCGGCGAGATGGGCTACGACATGGGCCTGAACGGCGAGGCCTGGCACAGCATCCAGTTCCAGAACGCCAACAACTCGGTGCGCGTGAGCGACGAGTTCATGTACGCCGTGGAGGCCGGCGCCGACTGGCACACCACCGCCGTCACCAGCGGCGAGGTGGTGGACACCATGAAGGCCCGCGACCTCATGAAGGACATCGCCGAGGCCGCGTGGGTGTGCGGCGACCCGGGCATGCAGTTCGACAGCACCATCAACCGCTGGCACACCTGCCCCGAGTCGGGCCGCATCAACGGCTCCAACCCGTGCAGCGAGTACATGCACCTGGACGACTCCGCCTGCAACCTGGCCTCGTTCAACCTCATGAAGTTCGTGGACGAGGACGGCGTGTTCCAGCTGGACGACTTCCGCCAGGCGGTGGACGTGGTCATCACGGCCATGGACATCATCGTGGCGCGCTCCGGGTACCCCACCGAGATGATCGGCGAGAACGCCCGCAAGTACCGCCAGCTGGGCCTGGGCTACGCCAACCTGGGCGCGCTGCTCATGAGCCACGGGCTGCCGTACGACAGCGATGAGGGCCGCGGCTACGCGTCGGCCATCACGGCGCTCATGACCGGCCGCGCGTATGCCATGAGCACGCGCCTGGCCGAGCGCATGGGTCCCTTCGAGGGCTACGAGCCGAACGCCAAGGCCATGAACGGCGTCATCCGCAGCCACCGCCGCGCGGCGCAGGACATCCCCGACGGCCGCGTGCACGACGAGGACCTGCTTCAGGCCGCCCGCGACGAGTGGGACACCGCCGTGGACCGCGGCGAGGTGTTCGGCTACCGCAACTCGCAGGCGTCGGTGCTGGCCCCCACGGGCACCATCGGCTTCATGATGGACTGCGACACCACCGGCGTCGAGCCCGACATCGCGCTGGTCAAGTACAAGCGCCTGGTCGGCGGCGGCGTGCTGAAGATGGTCAACAACACCGTGCCGCCCGCGCTCGAGAAGCTGGGGTACCACGAGGAGGCCATCAAGCAGATCGTGGCCTACATCGACGAGCACGAGACCATCGAGGGCGCGCCGGGGCTGAAGGAGGAGCACCTGCCGGTGTTCGACTGCGCATTCACGCCGGCCAACGGTGAGCGCAGCATCCACTACCGCGGCCACATCAAGATGATGGGCGCCGTGCAGCCCTTCATCTCGGGCGCCATCAGCAAGACCGTCAACATGCCGAACGAGGCCACGCCCGAGGACATCATGGGCGCCTACGTGCTGGCGTGGAAGGAGGGCGTGAAGGCGCTCGCCATCTACCGCGACGGCAGCAAGCGCACCCAGCCGCTCTCCACGGGCAAGGATTCGCCCGCCGACATGAAGGCCGCCAACGAGGCCGGGGCTGCGCCGGCCAAGCTGCAGCGCCGCCGCCTGCCGGACGAGCGCCAGGCCATCACCCACCACTTCCGCATTCTCGACCACGACGGCTACATCACCGTCGGCATGTACGAGGACGGCAGCCCGGGCGAGGTCTTCATGAAGATGGCCAAGCAGGGCTCCACGGTCTCCGGGCTCATGGACTCGCTGGCCATCTGCATGAGCCTGGCGCTGCAGTACGGCGTGCCGCTCAGCACGCTGGCCAACAAGCTCAGCCACATGAGGTTCGACCCGTCGGGCTTCACCGGCAACCCGGAGATCCCCAGCGCCAAGTCCATCGTGGACTACCTGGTGCGCTGGCTGTCGGCGAAGTTCCTCACCGAGGAGGAGAAGCGCTCGGTCGGGATCATCACCGAGAGCATGCGCGCCGAGCTGGAGGGCCAGGTGCCCGAGGGCCAGGAGCCGGTGGCCATCGAGGGCACCGCTCAGGGCGCCGTGGTCATCGAGACCGCGCCGGCCGAGGCGGGTGCGCCCAAGGAGCAGACCTCGCTGGACGTCGGTCTCGCCCAGAGCGCGGGCCTGTCGGTGCAGCTGGACCAGGACGGTGCCATCTGCGGCTCCTGCGGCTGGACCATGGTGCGCTCGGGCAGTTGCTACAAGTGCATGAACTGCGGGAGCACCTCGGGCTGCAGCTGATGTGACGCGGTGACCGGCAACCGCAGCGAAGGGGCCCTCCAGGGCCCCTTCGTCGTTCTGGTGCGTGGTGCCCCTGGTGGCCGGACTGCGACGATGATCTGGCTGCGGGGCGGCCACGACCACGCCACATGATGGGAGATGATCGCTCCGGCAACCGATCAAACGGAGATCCAGCAGCCGATCGGGCAATGGCCCTGCGAGTGGACGGTGTGAAGCCCGTGCTCCGGAGCCCCACCGCGCCCACGGGAGACTCACACCGGTCGGTCAGCCGGTAATCCGACGGCGTGCCCATGGCATTACCTGAGCGAGGCTGACCAGGGTGCAGTCGCTCGCCGCGAAGCCCCGGCGAGCTCCCCGCGGTCGTGCCCAGGCACAGTCGCCGCGGCGGACAACCCGGTTGTGCGCCTCCCGGTGTTCCGGAACACACACGCACATCCGGGCTGTCTGGTTTCTGACTGTAAAGACCGGGTAAGCAACCGGGAATGGTTTGTTGGGGGGAATGCTGCTCCCCTCCCAAACCCCGCCGACTCCGGACATGCTTGGCCCGTGCTTCCCCTCACCCCTCGGACGCGCCATCGCGACTCGTCGTACCGCGTGCTCATCGCGGCTGGTGCGTGCGCATTGCTCGCCAGTGGCCCATCGGGTGCCACGGCAGCCACGTGCGAGGCGGAATCGGCGACGGTTGCCGGCGTCGACAGACTCGAGTTCGAGTGGGAGCTCACGAGCATCGGGCGGAACCGGGTTCGTGTGTACCACGACTTCAACAGGCTTGGCACCGGGTCGTACACCACGGTAAGCGAGTCGATCGAGCGCTCACCGGGGGAGATCGAGACGTTCGGGGACGTGCCCGTATCGCGATACGAAGGGGGGACGTACAACTGGCGCATCTGGTTGTGGTCGGGCCCCGGTTCCCCGTGGTACTACCCACCCGGTCCTTACTGGACGTCGTGCGGGGGCCCGCAGGTATCCCTCAATCGCCCGTCGGCACCGAACCTCCGTTTCTCCGGGGGCGGAATAACCCAGGACGGATGGCGACGACCGGCGTCCGGCCAGCAGGTCCAGGCACAGTCGGCAGGAGGTCCCGCCACGCGTGCCGAGTATGTGAGATTTCAGTACGAGGGCGGCCACTGGGGCCCATATGCACGCGCACCCGCTCCCATCCCTGCGACCGGAGTGCAGGCAGCCGAGGCATACGGTGAATCGCACGAGCGCTTGACGAGCTCCCGCTCGCGCATCACGTTCCGATTGGACAGCACGGCCCCGGCCGTGCCGACGGTAAGCGGTACCCGGGTCAATGAGGGCTCATCCACGCCGGTAGTGGTGGGCGGGGGCATGGATGGCCAATCAGGGTTCCATCGTTTTGAGACTCGCCGCGTGCTGCCGGATGGCGCGTCGAATGCCTGGTCCACTCTTGGCGCTGCGGTGCTGAACGCGGGGAGCGCACCGGGTGGCTCGGTACTCGAGGTCCGGGCGTGCGACAGGGTAGGGAATTGCTCTGCGCCGGCACGCGTCGTGGTGGCTCCCGCCCCTGCGACTGCCGATCACGCACCTCCGGCCGTGGAGGCAGAGCGTGCGCCCGCCTCTGCCCGGGCTCATCGGTACCCGCCATCGAAGGTCACGCCCGTCATCACGTCGCTCACGCCGGTACGCCCACACGCGGGGTCGGGGCGGGCCTATGTGACAGTGAACCGCCCGGCTCTGCTCGAGGTCACACTCGGCAACGCCCCAGCGCCTGCGTGGAGGGTATGGGTGGGCCGGGGCAGGACCCTGCTCCGATTGCCGACGCGTTCCCGGTCCTCGCGCCGGATGGGCGTGACGATCCGTCCGGTGGCAGGCGCGGTATCCGGCGCGCCCGTGACAGCAGCCGTTCTTTTCCCGCGGGCTCCTACGTCACGTCCGACAGCGCGAAAGCGGGTTTCCCGTTTCCATTCCGGATCGCGATTCTTCTTCTACGACCTTGATTCCGCAGTTCGTGAGATCGTCCACCCGGCGGACGGAAGTTCAGGCCTTGGGCGCCGACACGGTGCGTTCCGGCAGGAGCCGTCGCGGGGTGGTCTGTTCGGTGCCAACGATCGTGATGGGCGCCTTGGGAAGGTGAATGAGCGCACTCTTCATGATCTGAGCGCTGAGGCCATTGCTGACACGCTTCGCACGGCCATTGATCGCGCGCCTGCGAACGCAATCGGCATTGATGAGCTCACGCCGATGGCATCTGACCCCGGTGGTCCGCGGATCCGGAACGGGCGTATACCTCCGGCCGACCCGAACTCATTTGCCTCCCGGTTCTCCCGTGCGATGGAGATCCTCGATGTTCCGAGTCCGTACGGTGAGACATGGGCGGGGCGCGTGCACGTCTACATCGCTCCCGCGGTTGGCTCGGCGATTGCCGCGGGGCGCGGCCCCGATCGGAATCTTGGACGCGACGGAATTGCGCGCTATCGGACCTACCGGACGGCCATGAAGGGTCTCGCCCGCGCAGGGGGCGTGTGGATCGAGATGTACCACGGCCATACCGGGCGAGTCACCCCTTTCACTGCGACCGAATGGAAGCGCGCCCCCCGTGCGTTTGTCAGTGAATTTCGGCTGGCTGCCGGTGATACCTCACGTCTTCACTTCCTCCTTCCCGGGTCCCAGGTATATCCGCGGGGGCCCCTTCCGGCGGGATGCATCACCCCGATGCGCTGCGCGTGGGAACTCGCCGAGTCCACGTCTGCCGGACGTCTCATCCTGAGAAACGGCGTGGGCGGTTACCGGCTCGGAGACCAGGCCCGGCCGTGGCTTGCAGAGTGGCAACGCCGAATGGCCTAGCGAGCGCGGAAGTAAACGCAGCGTCGCCGGCCGTCGGACGCGCGCGAGGCCATGACCACTCTTTCTGCGCCGACCTCCGCACGATGTCGGGTGCGTCGCATACCGTGCACCTGCCGGTTGAGCCACCCGAAGGACTACGAGCATGAGCAAGAGCTACTACACGGATGAAGATCGCATCATCGCCGCGGTGGCCGGCCTCGCGATCGCCGCCGTCTTTGTTGGCCTGCTGGCAGTGCTCGAGGCCCTCCAACGGCGCCTCGGGTGGTGGTGAGCCCGCCCTTCGGCCCCGGTCACCAGTCGTCCTCGTCGTGCACCGCGGCGATCTCACGGCTGAGGGTGCTGCGCCTGCCGCGTGCACGGCGTGGACCCGCGTGGGCCATCGGCTGGCCCGCCCGCGCTGCTTGCACGGCTATGCTCATGCCACATGAGCGATGTGAGCGCCGCGAACGACGGCTTCTACGCGGCACTGAATGCCGCTTTCGACGGCGACGCCGCACCGATGCGCCACGTGTGGTCGGCGCGTGACGACATCACCCTGATGGGGCCGTTCGGTGACTGCCTCGTGGGGCATGACGCGGTGCTCGGCCAGTTCCGGGAACTGGTGGACATGGGTATGACCGGGCACGTCCGGCCCGTGGACGTGCGCGTCGTGCAGGGCACCGACGTGGGCTATGTGCTGGGGATGGAGCAGGGGCACAACGTGGTGAACGGCACCCGCACGGACGTGCGCCACCGGTTCACCAGCGCCTTCCGGCTGGAGGACGGCCGCTGGCGCATGACCCATCACCACACCGACCTGACCACGTTCGGCTAGCCGGCCCGTCATCGAGCGACCCACCTTTCGCGATCTCGGCCTGCGGGATGAACTGCTCGCCGTCCTCGCCGAACTCGGCTACGAGGAGCCCACGCCCATCCAGGCGGAGGCCATCCCGCCCCTGATCGCGGGACGCGACCTGCTGGGCAACGCCGCGACCGGCACGGGCAAGACCGCGGCCTTCGCGCTGCCGCTGCTCAATGGCATGGAGGGCGCGGGAAGTGGTCCCGGGCCCCGCGCGCTGGTGCTGGTGCCCACGCGCGAGTTGGCCATGCAGGTGTCGGAGGCCATGCACACGTACGGCCGGGGCCTTCGCGCACGCGTGCTGCCGGTGTACGGGGGCCAGCCCATCTACCGCCAGGTGAAGGCGCTCGAGCGCGGGGTGGACGTGGTGGTGGCCACCCCCGGCCGTGCCCGCGACCACCTGGCTCGCGGCACGCTGGACCTGTCGGCGGTCCGCGTGGTGGTTCTGGACGAGGCCGACGAGATGCTGGACATGGGGTTCGCCGAGGACATCGGCGCCATCCTCGATGCCACCCCCGATGGTCGGCAGACGATGTTGTTCTCGGCCACCATGCCGCCCCGCATCCGGGCGATTGCCAACGACCACCTGGCCGACCCGGTGCGGGTGCAGATCGACGATGCGCCGGCCACCGAGGGTGAGGCGCCCCGCGTGCGCCAGGCGGCCTACGTGGTGCAGCGCGCGTACAAGCCGGCGGCCCTGGTGCGGCTGCTGGACGCCGAGGAGCCCACCGCGGCCATCGTGTTCTGCCGCACGCGCGTGGAGGTGGAGCAGCTGGTGGAGACACTGAATGGCCGCGGCCATCACGCTGAGGCCCTGCACGGGGGCATGACCCAGGAACAGCGTGATCGCGTGATGGGCCGCCTGCGCGCCGGCACGGCCGACCTCCTGGTGGCCACCGACGTGGCCGCGCGCGGGCTGGACGTTGACCAGCTCACCCACGTGATCAACTTCGACGTGCCGTCGGCACCCGCCCAGTACGTGCACCGCATCGGTCGCGTGGGCCGCGCCGGCCGCGAGGGGGTGGCCATCACCCTTGCCGAGCCGCGCGAGCACCGCATGCTGCGCAACATCGAGCGCGTCACCGGCCGGCGCATCCCGCAGCAGTCGCTGCCCACGGTGGCCGACCTGCGCGCGCGACGGCTGGACATCACCACCGCCACGCTCCGCGAGGACATCCTCGAGGGCGATCTGGACTCCTTCCGCGTGGTGGTGGAGTCGCTTGCCGATGAGTTCGACGTGCTGGACATCGCGGTCGCCGCGGTGAAGCTGGCGCACCAGGCATCCCGGGGCGGGGATGACGATGAGGAGATCCCCGAGGCGCGCATGCGCGAGGATCGTCCCGCGCGCGCGAAGGGCGGGCACCCCGGCGCCGGTCATGGCGGTGCACCGCGCCGCGCGGAGCGCACAGGGCCCGGGCGCCCGCCGCCCGAGGGCATGGCGCGCATCTTCGTGGGCGCCGGTCGCATCGCGGGCATCCGCCCGCAGGACCTGGTGGGCGCCATCGCCAACGAGGCGAAGATCGCCGGCCGCGAGATCGGGGCCATCCAGATCGCCGACCGGTTCTCCCTCGTGGACGTGCCGGACGCCGTGGCCGACCGGGTCATCCAGGCGCTGCGCGGCGGCTCGCTGAAGGGCCGCAAGGTCACCGTGCGTCGCGATCGCGGGCCGGGCGGCCCGCCCCGCGGCACCGGCAGCCGGCCCGGGGGGCGCCGCCCGATCGGCTAGCGTCGGCCCCCGACCGACGAGGGGGCCCGATGGTGCGCAGGGGAATGGTGACGGCCGCGGCATGCGCGGCGCTCGGCGTGGCGGTTCCCGCGCTCACGGCCTCGGCGGCCCCGCGGGGACCTGCGTCGCCTCTCACCGACCCCACGGCCATCACCGCGCTTGCGGCGGATGCCTACACGTGGGCGCTCGCACCGGAGTTCGTCTACCGGTTCCTCAAGTACAACGCGCTGCACACCGCCCCCGTGAACGTGCTGGGCGGCAAGGGGCAGCTGCCCGCCGCCTGGAACAACCTTGCCACCAACGCCGGTGACGCGTCGGTGCTGTACCTGAACGCGATGATCGACCTGAGCGGCAGGAAGGTCGCGGGCACGCCCAACGGCGCCACGAAGGAGTTGGTGCTGACCGTACCGCCGTCGCGCGGCGACTACTACGTGGCCAACCTGCTGGACGACTTCGTCAATTCCATCGGCAGCATCGGCACGCGCACCACGCCGTCCTCGCGGTCGCAGAGCTACCTCATCGCCGGGCCCACCTCGCAGTACGCGGGAAAGAGGACCGCCCGCATCAACGGCTTCACCTACCGGGTGCTGCCCACCGACACCAACTACAACTGGCTGCTCATCCGCATCCGGGCCGACTCCCTGGTGCCCTCCGGCAACCGCAACTCCACGGCGCGCGTGTACCAGCGCACGGTGAGGCGCTTTGCGCTGAACACGCTGGACCAGTTCCAGGCCAACGGCAACGCACCCATCTACCCGACCACGTTCTCGTACCCGCCCACGGCGGCCGAGTCGCAGCGGGCGCAGAAGTGGAAGAACGCCCCCACCAGCGCGCTGGCCTTCTTCGCGCAGGCGGGGCGGTCGCTGGCGCTGAACCCCCTGCCCTCGCGCACCACCGGCCTCGGCGGCACGTCGCTCCGTGCGCTCCCTGCGTGGGTGGTCCCGCAGGCGAACGCCCGGCGGCGCTACCAGAACCCATCATGGGGCCAGGCACGGGCCCTCGCGCGCTTCCGACCCCTGGGGCTCACGGCCACCGGCTACCGCGTGCCGTCGAACTGGGGACAGGATCAGATCGCCGCCCTCCAGGCTGGGTATGAGACGGGCGCGGCGGCCGTGGCGGCGCTGCAGTCGGTCATCGGGGCGAACGCGTCCACCAACTACTGGACGTTCCTCAACGACGACATCGGTACATACCCCAACACGTTCGTCGGCTACCTCTTCCGGTCCGTGGTGGTGCAGGCAGGTGGCTCCGCCAACGTTCCGCTCGACGCCGTATATGCCCAGATCAACAACACCGATGGCACCAGTGCCACGCAGGTGACGGGAGACGGCACCTACGCCGTCACGTTCCCCGCGGCATGGACCCAGGGGCAGCCGCTCCCGGCCAACGGCACCATCCCCCCGACGGTCAACAACCGGTCGGGGAATCCGCGCGGCTTCTGGTCGGTGCACGTGTACCAGACCGACCCCAGCCAGTCGGCGGCGCCGTACATCACCCAGGCCAGCGTGCTGAACACGGCCTACTCATCCGCCAATACGCGCGTGCGGTCGGTGGATGCGGGCGCCAACACGGTCACCGTGGGCATGCCCACCTGGGGCGGTGCACCCGTGGCCAGCACCGCGATCATGTTCGGGCGCGGTGCGGCGGCCTACGGGCTTGCGGCCAACACCCCCTACTACGTGGCCAGCAGCCCGGTGGTGAATGGTTCGGGCGCGAAGGCCACCTATACCTTCCGCATCTCCTCCACCTGGCAGCAGGTGGTGTCGCCCACGCCGCCCAGCGGGCAGGCCGGCGGCGGGGTGCCCGAGCAGGGGCCCGATGGCACGCCGGGCCCGGTGGTGGACCTGCAAGAGGGCAGCGGGGACCTGTGGTGGGGGGCCGTGCAGCCGGTGTCGCAGCTGGGGTCGCAGCAGTTGACGTCGGGGCGCCTGGCGCGGAACGCCGATGGATCGGTGACCCTGTGGATCGGGCCCTCGCTGCCCGCGGGCGCGCCCGCCACCAACTGGCTGCCCACGCCCTCGACCGCATACCTGCAAAAGGTGTACGGGCGCACGCTTCCCACCCCGCAGATCCGCCCGATGCTGCGCATCTACTACCCGACGCCGGGCAGCGATACGGCGGCGAGCATCCTGCCGCCACCGAATGGCTCGATGACGTCCACATGGGTGCCGCCGGCAATCACGAAGGTGGGGTGAGGGCACCCCCGGCACGCGTCGCGTGGGGCGATGCTGCGGACTCCTTCTTTCCCGCATAGAGCGCCTTTATGAATGTAAATCCCGTCGGACGGCTGTCCCCGCCGGATTTCCCATTCGCATGGGGAAGGGGGCGAATCCCAGCACGATTTTGGCGGATAACAGGCACCGGAAAGGCTTGTGCCCGCGTCGAGGGCTGCCTACGGTGACCGCATCGTGTGCAGGACCAACGGCGCTGAACACGCGCGTCGGCACGATGTCCTCGCAGTCGAGCAGGAGCCCCAGCTATCGCGGCACGCCAGAACGTGAGGACCCCCTTCGTGCGACTTCGCACTGCGGCGATCCTCCTCGGACTGACGCTCCCGCTTGCCGGTGGCGCGACGCTCTCGGCGACGCCCCTTCCCGACACGCTGCCGGGAACCAGCACGGCATCGGCTCCGCCGGCTGCCTCCCAGGCCCCCGCCCCCGCTCCTCCCGCCGATGGCGCCACGCCTGCCACGCCTGCGGTCACCGTTCCCTCCGGCCCCGTCTCCCTGGTGGGCCCCCGAACGCGCTCGTCATTCATGAAGAAGTACCAGCGCAAGCTTCGCTCCAAGGGGCAGCGCATTCGGATCACAGGTCGCTGGGACCGCGCCACGCAGAACGCCACCAAGCGCATGCAGCGGAAGCTGGGTATGAAGCCCAACCTGATCGTGAATGCCCCGTTCCTCTCCGCGATCGGCATCAAGATGCGCGGGGTGGCCGCAGCCACCGGCCCGCTGCCGTCGGCCGAGCCCAATGCCGGCGTGGTGCAGGTGGCCACCCAGTACCTGGGCGTGCCGTACCGCTACGGCGGCGCCACGCCCGCGGGCTTCGACTGCTCCGGGCTCTCGATGTTCTCCTACAAGCAGATCGGCAAGTCGATCCCGCGCAGCACATGGGACATCTGGGCCGCGCTGCCCAAGGTTCCCTTCGAGCAGCTGGCCGCCGGTGACCTGGTCTTCTTCCGGAACCTCGGCCACATGGGCATCTACATGGGTGACGGCAACGTGATCCACGCGCCGCGCACCGGCAAGGTGGTCAGCATCTTCCCGCTCGCCGACCGCATGCACGACTACGTGGGTGCCGTCCGCCCGTAGCGCCCCGGCGGGTTCCGGCGGAACATCGTCCGCCGGGTGGGTGATCCAAACATCCGTGGCGGTCGTACCACGGTCGAACGGCCCGATGGGATCGGGCCCCGACCGAGGAGAACCTGATGTCCACGCGTACCCGCCTTCTTCCCGCCCTTGGCGCAATCGCCGCCGCTGCATCGGTGGCGGCAGCACCCGCCCTGGCGCAGACGCACGACAGCGCGCCCGCGAAGCCGAAGCAGAACATCGTGCAGGTGGCATCGTCCAACCCGCAGTTCTCGACGCTGGTCTCGCTGGTGAAGGAGGCCGGGCTGGTGAACGCCCTCTCGGCCAAGGGCCCGTTCACCGTTTTCGCGCCGACGAACGCGGCGTTCAAGAAGGTTCCGGCCGAGACCCTCGCAGCCCTCAAGGCCAACCCTGACCAGCTGAAGGCCGTGCTCACCTACCACGTGCTGCCCAAGCAGGTGCTCGCGCCGCAGATCACCAAGTACTACGCGGTGCGGAGCCTGGAGGGGAGCGGCATCAAGGTCCGCACGAAGAAGGGCGTGGTCCGGCTGAACAACAACGCCGTGGTGACAAAGGCCAACGTCATGGCCAGCAACGGCGTGATCCACGTGATCAACAACGTGTTGATCCCGCCGGCCCTGAGGTAGCGGGAATGCCCGGCGCGCAGGCCATGGCGGCCGTCGTCACCGACCTGCCCGCGCGCCGGGCGCGCTCCCACGCGGCTTATGATGGTCACGTGGAGCGCACTTCCGCGGATGCCCGGGATGCCGGCGATATCGACGCCCGGCTTCTCGTCCGCATGGCCGCGGGCGATCAGGCGGCGCTCGGGGATCTCTACGGGCGGTACGGGCGAATGCTCCATGCGATCGCCTTCCGCATCACGGGTGACGCGCAGGCAGCCGAGGAGTGCACGCAGGATGCCTTCATGGCGGCATGGCGTACCGCCCGCACGTTCGACCCGGGGCGCGCGCAGCCCAGCACCTGGCTGTGCGCGATCGCCCGCAACCGTGCCCTCGATGCAGTGCGCGGGCAGTCGCGTCGCCCGACGCCGCAGGAGGAGGTCCAGCCCACCGGCACGGCCCCGGATACCGCGGACGTGGTGGCCGATGCCGATGCCGCGGTGCGCGTGGGGGAGGCGATGGCACGACTGCCACAGGAGCAGCTCGACGTGCTGCAATTGGGGTACTTCGACGGCTTGTCCCAATCGGAGATCGCCGACCGGCTGGCACTTCCGCTCGGCACCGTGAAGAGCCGCATGCGACTCGCCCTCGGGCGCATGCGGGACGTCGCCAGGGATCTCGGCCTGGAGGCATGACTGATGAACGATCACCTGACACCTGAAGACGAGGCCACCATGCGCGCCCTGCGCGGCGCGTTGCCGCCCGTTCCACCGCCCCCGGACCTGGGTGACCGCATCGTCGCCGCGGTCGCAGAGGAGGAGGCTGGCCCCGCGCCACTCGCGCCGGTGATCAGCCTCGACGCGCGCCGCGCACGCCGGCGCACGGTGCTCGCCTCCCTTGCCGCGGCCGCCTGCGCGGCCGCGATCGCCGTGGGCGTAACCGCATCGCTCACCGCTGGGGGCGACGACCCGGGTCCGCTCACCGCCAGCACCGCCGTGGTGGCGCAGGGTGGCGACGGGGTGTCCGGCACCGCGTCGCTCTACGCGGCCGACGAGGCGGGCGGAGCCGTCGAGGTGGCCCTGCGCGACGTGCCGCCGCCACCGCCGGGCCACCACTACGAGGTGTGGGTGCTGGAGAAGGGCTCCACCGAGATGACGTCGGTGGGATCGTTCACCCCGTCGTCACCCGACGTGGACCTGACGCTGCCGCTTCCCGCTCCTGCCGATTACGCGGCGGTGGACATCTCGGTGGAGCCGAATGGTGGTCCGCCCGCCCACTCGGGCACCAGCCTCGCGGGGGCGAAGTTCGCCTAGGAGGCAGCGGGAATGCCACCCGCAACGCCCGTCTCACCGTGCGGGACTAGCATCCCGCCCCCCATGAACGCGCTCCGACGCACCAAGATCGTGGCCACCCTCGGGCCCGCCACCGACGACCAGGGCACCCTGGTCGAGATGGTGCGTGCCGGAGTGGATGGGGTGCGCATCAATTGCTCGCACGGTACGCGCAACGACTTCATCCGCCGCGCGTGGCAGGCACGTGACGCCGCGGCCACGGCGGGCCGGCATGTGGCCATCATGTTCGACCTGCAGGGGCCGAAGATCCGCCTGCACGAGGCGTCGCGCCGCGCCGACCTGGACGAGGGCGATCAGGTGCGCATCGTGGGTGATCCGAAGGCCAAGGGGGCCACGGGGTCGCTCGTGGTCGATTGGCCCGGGGTGGTGGAGGCCGCCGACCCCGGCACCTCCGAGCTGGTGATCGGCGACGGCGCGCCGCGCATTGCCATTGCCGAGCGCGCCAAGGGCGCTCTGGTGGGCACGTGCGTCATCCCGGGCACCGCCCTGCCACGCAAGGGCGCGTTCCTCACGCACGCACAGGTGGGGCGGATGGCGCTCACCGACAAGGACCGGGACGACGTCCGCACGGCGCTCGATGCCGGTGCCGACTTCATTGCCCTGTCGTTCGTGAACGGCGCGGATGACATCCGTGAACTGCGGGGCGAGATCCTGGGGTCGCCGGCGCGCATCATCGCCAAGATCGAGACGCTGTCGGCCATCGAGCACCTGGAGGAGATCGCCGACGCCGCGGATGCGCTGATGGTGGCGCGTGGCGACCTGGGCGTGGAGGCGGGTGTGTCGCGCGTCCCGCTGCTGCAGAAGCGCATAATCCAGGCGGCCAACGAGCGCGGCAAGATGGTCATCACCGCCACGCAGATGCTGGAGTCGATGATCGCCGCCCCCGAGCCCACGCGCGCAGAGGCGTCGGACGTCGCGAACGCCGTGATCGACGGCACCTCGTGCGTGATGCTCTCCGGCGAGACCGCCGTGGGGCGCTACCCGGTGGAGACCATCCAGCAGATGGCCGCCATCGCCCTGGACGCCCAGGACGGCGTGACGCCGCTGATCGTGGAGGGCGGCTCACGCGAGGAGGGGCGCACCACCGGGGAATCGGTCATGCGCGCGGCGGTGCTGCTGGCCCGGGAGATCAAGGCCGAGGCGCTCGTCATCCCCACCGAGACCGGCGGCTCGGCCCGCGCGGCCGCGCGGTTCCGTCCGCGCCGTCCGATCCTGGCCCTGTGCAGCGATGCCGAGGTTGCCCGCCACCTCGCCCTCGAGTGGGGCGTCATCCCCGAGCCGCTCCACCAGAGGCCGGAGGAACCCATCGATGCCCTGGTGGAGCGCAGCCTCCGCCGTGCACAGGAGCGCCTGGGCCTGCCCGATGGCGCCCGCGTGGTGCTGACCAGCGGTCCGCAGGTGGCCACCCCGGGCGCCACGAGCCTGATCGCCGTGCACCGCCTGGGCTCTGCCGGCTAGGCACCGCCGGCCACCCTCACGGGCCGGCACCGCGGTGGGCGGCCAGCGCCGATTCAGTGCGAGCCGGTGAGGTTCAGCACGATCACGCCGCCGACGATCATCGCGATGCCCAGGATGCGGGCGAAGGTGGCGGGGTCGTTGAACACCCAGATGCCGAGGGCGGCCGTTCCCGCCGCGCCTATTCCCGTCCACACCGCGTAGGCCGTTCCGATGGGCAGGTAGCGCAGCGCCCACGACAGCAGCCCGAAGCTCAGGATCGCGCAGATGGCGAAGCCGATGGTGGGCCAGATGCGGGTGAACGAGTTCGAGAGCTTCAGGAGCGTCGCGAAGGCGACCTCGAAGAAGCCCGCGGTGATGACGAGCAGCCATGGCATGCGGGGCGTGATGTACCAGCGCGGCGCCCCCGGCGCCCCGCAAACGGGAGTACGGTGCCGCGCCATGGCCTTCGACATCACCCAGTTGGTGGCAGACCGCGCCGGCGAGAACTACGCGCTGCATGAGCGGCATGTCAACCCCACCCTCGTGGACGTGTTCCGCACCATCGGGTTCGACCGGGTGTACGCGCGTGGCGAGGGTGCCTACCTGTGGGATGACGCCGGCGATCGCTACCTCGACATGCTCGGGGGCTTCGGGGTGGCGGCCATCGGCCGGAACAACCCCGTGGTGGCCCGGGCCATCCGGGACGTGCTCGACATGGACCTGCCCAACACGGTGCAGATGGACTGCGCGCTGCTGGCCGGCCTGCTTGCGGAGGCGTTGGTGCAGCGCACGCCCGACCACCTCGATGCCGTCTACTTCTGCAACTCGGGCACCGAGGCGGTGGAGGCCTCGCTCAAGTTCGCCCGGGCCGCCACGGGCCGTGACCGGTTCGTGCACTTCCGTGGCGGCTGGCACGGGCTGACCCTGGGATCGCTGTCGGTGATGGGCGGGGATGAGTTCCGCGAGGGGTTCGGCCAGCTGCTGCCGGGTGATGAGGTGGAGCCCGGCGACCTGGCCCACCTGGAGCGCGTACTGGCGCCCGAGGATTGCGCTGCGGTCATCGTGGAGTGCGTGCCCGGGCACAGCGTGCGCCTGCCTCCCGGGGGGTTCCTCAATGGGGTGCAGGCGCTGTGCCGCCGATACGGCACGCTCCTCATCTGCGATGAGGTGGCCACGGGCTACGGGCGCACGGGCACCATGTTCGCCTTCGAGCAGTTCGGCCTGGAGCCCGACATCATCGCCACCAGCAAGGCACTGTCCGGGGGGTACGTGCCCGTGGCCGCGACGATCTGCCGTCGTGAGATCTACTCCGCGGTGTTCAGCCGCATGGACCGCTGCTGGGTGCACTCATCCAGCTTCGGCCGCAACAACCTGGCCATGGCCGCGGGCCTCGCCACCCTCAGCGTGCTGGACGACGATGACATGCTCGCCCGCAGCGCCCGGCAGGGCCGCATGCTGGTGGATGGCATCAACGCACTGCGGGATCGCCACGAGGTGCTGCGCGAGGCCCGCGGCCTCGGGTGCCTCGTGGCCATCGAACTGCAGCAGCCCTCCGGGGGGCGTCGCAAGATGGCCTGGGACGCCGTGCACGCCATGCACGGCAGCCTGTTCCCGCAACTGGTGGTGATGCCGCTGCTCTCGCGCCACCGGGTGCTCACGCAGGTGACCGGAACGCACGACCCCATCATCCGCCTGATGCCGCCCTACGTCATCTCCGACGACGACGTCGCGTGGTTCGTGGATGCCCTCGACCAGGTGCTCACGCGCATCCACCGCCTTCCGGGTCCGATGATCGAGATGGGCCGCAACGCGATGCGCGCGAAGATGCGCGGCCGCCGCGGCCGTCCCGAGCCCACGCCCGCCTGAGCGCCGCGCCATGGCCGATGTCCTGCTCGTCCACGGCGCAATGCACGGCGGGTGGTGCTGGAGGCCCGTGGAGGAACTCCTGCGCGCCGGTGGGCACCGCTGTCATGCCCCCACGCTCACCGGCTGCGGCGACCGGGCCCATCTGCTCACGCCCGACGTCGACGTGGACACGCACGTACAGGACATCCTCGCGTCACTGGAGATGGAGGACATGCACCGCGCCACGCTGGTGCTGCACTCCTACGCGGGGGTCCTCGCCGGGCCGGTGGCCGACCGCGCCGGGTCGCGGGTGCGCCGGGTGGTGGCCATCGGGGCCTTCCTCGCCGACCCCGGTGAGTCGTTGCTGGACGTCGAGCCGCCCGAGGTGGCGGACCGGTACCGCGCGTTGATCGCGAATGACGGCGACGGCCTCCGCGTGCCCGCGACGGACGCCTTTCTCGACCAGTGGGCCGTGCCCCCCGCCCTGCGCGCCTCCGTGGGTGCGCGCCTCACGGACTTCCCGGCCCGGTGCGTGGACCGGGCCGTGCGGTATGACCCGGCGGCGCTCGCGGCGCGGGAGCGCCACTACATCGAGCACACCGCCCCGCCGCTCGCCAGCCTGACCGCGTCGGCTGCGCGTGCTCGTGCAGAGGGCTGGCGCATGCATTCCATCGCTGCGGGCCACGACGCCATGCTCGCCGACCCGCGCGCCACCGCAGACCTCATCCACCGAATCGCGTGCTGATCAGGGGCGCGCCGCGGTCGGGTGGCCCACCGGGCCCCCGGGGAATGATCCCACCTGCCGCAGGCACTGCGCGGCCACCGCAGCACCATGGGCGCAGGCATCCATGATGTCCGCGCCCCCGTCCAGTGCCTGCAGCACGCCCGCGGCGAAGGCATCACCCGCACCGCAGGTGTCCGCGAGCTCATCCGCGGGAAGCGGCGCCACCGCGAATGCGCGCCACCCCCGGCCGCGCTCCCACACCCGGCCTCCGCGCGCGCCGTCGGTGAGTACGCACCACCGGGCGCCGGTGGCCGCCAGATCGGCGTCGGCCACGCCGCCCGGGTTCTCGCTGGCCGATCCGATGTAGAGGTCCCACTGGTGCCCCGCCGCCGCGTCCTCCTCGATGGCGCGCGCATCGGTGGCCCTGATGCTGCCGTGTGCCGCCGCGGCCACGCGCAACTCCGTGTGCCGCCAGGCCGACCACGTGACGCCCGTGTCGCCGTCGCCGATCACCCCGAGGATCTCCTCATCGCGTGGCGGGTGCAGGTGCCCGGTGTAGATCGTGCGCTCACCGCCCCGCGGCACCAGAACCAGGGCCCGCGCGGTGCGCTCACACGGCACCCAGTCCACGGCCAGCCCCACGCCCTCGCAGGCGTCGGTGAGCATGCGCCCCTCGCTGTCCGCGCCCCGCGTGGTCACCAGGCGCACGTCGGCGTCCCGGGTGGCCAGCCATGCCGCGGTATTCATGGCACCGCCGCCCGGGCTCTCGCGCACCACCTGGCCTCGCACCTTCTCGCCCTCCTGCGCCAGGTGCGGGATGCGCATCAGCACATCCAAGTACGAGGGTCCGGTGATGGTGATCACGCTCCCATCGTAGGACGCCCCGCGCGGGGGCGGCGTGCCCCCGCGGGGTGTAGGAACGCATGCATGGGCACCGCAAACGATCCCGCGGCTTCGTTCGACCGCAGCGCCATCGCCTACGAGCAACTGGTGGCGCTGAACCGTGCCGGGTCGCGCAGACTTGTGGCAGCGCTTGATGATGAGCCATTCGCGCGCGTGGTGGACATCGGCTGCGGCACGGGGTTCGCCACTATGGAGGTGATCGCCCGTGGCGGCGTGCGCGAGGTGATCGGCGTGGATCCGTCGCGTCCCATGCTGGATGTGTTCGCCGGCCACCTGGCGGCGCACCCGGGCGTGCATGCCGACCTGCGCGCGGTGGATGCGGTGTCCACCGGCGTGCCGGCGGGCTGGGCTGATCTCGTGATCTGCACCATGGCGCTGCACTGGATGCCGGATCGGGGTGCGGCAATCCGAGCGATGGCCCGCGTGGTGCGCCCTGGCGGTGTCGTGGCCATCCTCGCGCCGGGGGAGGGGCACGACCGGCCCACCGTGGACCTCATGCACGCTGCCGGCCCGCCGTTGTCACGGCTGGGCGACTCCATCGTGTCGAACGAGATCACCCTGGGGTGGCTTTCGGGGTCTCTGGAATCTGCGGGCCTTGCGGCGGTGGACATCTGGGCCGAGGTGCGCGAGCGCGCCGTGCCGCCCGACTCCATCGCGGATCGCATGGACGCCGTGGCCACTCACCTGTGGGACGACCTGCCCGCGCCTCAGCAGGCCGATGCGCCTGCGCGCATGCGGGCGGCCTTCCGCGCGGCGGCCGACCCTGACGGCCTGTACCGCTACCGTTTCGCCAAGACCTTCGCCGTCGCACGCCGGCCGGCGTAGACGGCGTCAGCGCGCCGCGTCGCCCAGCAGGTCGCGGGCGATCACCAGGCGCTGGATCTGGCTGGTGCCCTCGTAGATCTCGGTGATCTTGGCGTCGCGGTAGAGCCGCTCGGCGTCGTACTCCGCCGAGTAGCCGTAGCCCCCCAGCGTCTGCACCGCGACGTCGGCGGCGCGCACGGCCACCGATGACGCAAACAGCTTGGCCTTCGCCCCGGCTGCCCCGTGAGGCTGGCCGGCATCGCGAAGTCCGGCCGCGTGCAGGGTGAGCAGGCGCGCGGCATCGAGTTGTGCGGCCACATCGGCGATGGGGAACTGCACTCCCTGGAACCGGGCGATGGGGCCACCGAAGGCATCCCGGTCGCTCGCATAGCGCACCGCCAGGTCGAGGGATGCCTGTGCGATTCCGCACGCCTGGGCGGCAATGGTGATGCGCCCTCCGTCCAGCGTCGCCAGGGCCAACTTGAGTCCCTCTCCCTCCGCGCCCAGCATGGCGTCGCCCGCCACCGGCACCTCGTCGAAGGACAGACCCACGGTGGATGACGTGTGCAGCCCCATTTTCGGGATCTCCGCCCCCGCCTCCAGCCCCTCGGCGTGAGGGGTGATGAAGGCGCTTACTCCACGGGCGCCCTCCTCCCCGGTCCGCGCGAACACCACGAACAGGTCGGCGAACCCGCCGTTGCTGATCCACTGCTTGGCGCCGGTGATGCGCCAGCCGTCGCCGTCCGGCCGCGCGCGCGTGGAGAGCGCGGCGGTGTCGGATCCCGCGTCCGGCTCGGTCAGCGCGTAGCAGCCCATCATCCGGCCGCTCGCCAGCCCGGGCAGCCACCGGCGCTTCTGCTCCTCCGTGCCGGCCCGCAGCAGCGGAGCCCCCACCAGGCCGTTCTGCACGGCCACGGCCACCGCCACGCCGGCATCGGCCCGGGCGATCTCCTCCACGATCAGGCACAGGGAGGTGGCGTCCAGGCCCGGCCCGCCGTACTCCTCGGGGATCGTCGGGGTCAGCAGGCCAAGGTCACCCATGCGGCGCAGCAGATCGAGGGGCACATGTACGCGCGCGTTCCAGTCGGCGGCATGCGGGGCGATCTCCCCGCCGGCGAACTCGCGGGCGAGGTCCCGGGCGTCGCGCTGCGCGTCGGTGAGGTGGCCGGTCACGCGAGAAGTATCGCCCGGAGATATTCGGATGTCAAACAATCGCACATCCGACTACCATCACGCCATGGCCGATGACCCGGTGGACAAGGCACGCCAGCAGTGGGACGCCCGGTACCCGGGGGCCGACCGCTTCACGGTGGTGGTGTCGATGCTGCGCACCTATGCGCTGATGATCCGCGAACTGGAGGCCGCCCTCCGGCCGCTGGGGCTGAACCTCTCGCGGTTCGAGGTGCTGCTTCTGCTCTCGTTCACCCGGGACGGGCAGCTGCCCATCATGCGGCTGCGGGATCTGCTGCTCATTCATGGCTCCAGCGCCACGTACCTGGTCGACCGCCTGGGTGAGGCCGGGCTGGTGGAGCGCCGCGGTGACCCCGCTGATCGGCGCGTCAGCGTGGTGTGCCTGACCGACTCCGGTCGCGAGGCGATGGAGGCCGGGGTACAGGCGCTGCTCGGCATCGGCTTCGGCTCTGTCAGCGCGCTCGGCCCTGCCGATCGCCGCGACCTCGCGCGCCTGCTGGCCGCCATGCGCACCGCCGTTCCGGATGGTGCATAGAACCCGGATCACGGGCAGGCATCCACCGCGCATGGCAGATTTCCCCGCATGGGAAAATTCAAGGAATTCGTACCGGTTGTCGGAGCCCTCGTGGTCGTCGCGCTCTGCGCCCTCATCCCGCTGGGCGTCGGGCTCGGCGATGACGGGCTCGCGGACGTGAGGTCCAGCACCGCGGCGCTTGCCACCACCAACCTGGAGGGGCAGGGCCTGCAGGCGGCCGCACAGCAGGAGCAGGAGCAGCTCACCCAGGCCATCGTCGCGGCGGCGGACGCGGGCAAGACGCCCAAGGAGATCGCCAAGGCGGTCTTCGCCACCGGGGCCGGCACCCTGGTGCAGGCCGAGGTGCAGGCGCTGCAGGGCGTGCAGAGCATCATCGCCCAGGCCAAGTCGGCCGCGGGCAACGCTACGCCCTAGCGGGCGGACATCCCACCGGGATGTGCGACGGGGGCCCAGCGGGCCCCCGTCGCGTGCATCCCCCGATGTGCCCCGCGGCTACTGCCGCCGCGGCGGCTTGCCGTCGTGGTCGCACAGGTCGGAGTGCCAGCGCTCGAAGTGGTTGGCGTGCTGGCCGCTGTACGAGCCCTCGGGGTAGTACTTGTCGTAGAAGTCGGTGTCGATGTGCTGCACCTGCGTGGTGAGGCGCTGGAACATCGGGTCCATCGCCACGGGGAACCTGCCGTAGGTGTCGTAGGCGTACTGGCAGTACGCCTTCACCATCTCCACGGTCTCATCGTGCGGACGCGGAATCGCGCCCGTGAACGCCTCGTTCATCGACTCGGTCTTGTACGGCTTGCTTACGTCGACGTCCATGGCCCCCCACTTCAGCGCCATGAAGGCATCCACCGCCTCGTGCATGTCCTTGTAGTACGGCGGCACGAATGCCTCGTAATAGCCGTCACGGCCCACCGCGTAGGTGTTGCCGTCGTTGTCCTCGTTGAACCGGAAGCCCAGGCCCAGCACGTCGCCGCCGCCCATCACGAACTTGGGCAGGTACCCCGTGAAGGTCCAGCCACCCAGGCCCAGGGCCTGCATGGCCACGTTCAGGTTCTGGCAGATGAACGCCTGCTCCACGACCATCATCGAGAGCACGCGGTTCTCGAGCTCGATCATGCCCATCTTCACGTTCTCGTTGACGCGACCCTCGTCCACCCACTTCTGCAGGCCGGCGGAGCGGCCGCCATTGCGCTCGTCCACGATGTTGAACGCGTAGGAGCGGGCCAGGTAGATGAAGAGCACGTTGATGTACTCCATCGTCATGTTCGTGATGGGCACGAACAGCGTGGTACCGGGCTTGTTGGCGTTCCACTGGTTGAAGTCGAAGAGCCCCGGCAGGGTGGTCGGCAGCTGCGCCCGGCCCTCATGCAGGCGTACCTTCGCGCGACGGTAGAGGTCCACGACGAAGTCGGCCTGCTCCTCAATGGGGCGGCCTGAGAGGGTGGACACCTCACCGGGTTCGGGGACCATCTTGAAGATGTCGAGCCACCACAGGCCGTCGTCGTTGCTCCAGAACAGCTCCGTGCCGTGGTTCGAGCAGGCGCTCGGCCATGTGCGGTTGGTCCACTGCACGAGGGTGCTCATGCCGCGGGCCGGGTCGAGGTCGGCGAGGGCCAGGCCGTTCAGGCCGGTCGCCGCCATCACCAGCAGCGCTTCCTCCAGTTCGGAGAGGGGCACCGGCTCGTAGGGGGACGAGTACTCGATGATGTCGCTCTCGACGGTCATGCCCAAGGCCACCCGGCGTGACTTGCGGTCGAAGACCGACTGGAAGTGCGGGTACGTCAGGGCGTCGGTGAAGCCGAGCGGCGCGCCGGAAACGATTCCGAGTGGGTCGGCTTCGGTAGTCATCGTCCTCGCTCCTTCGGTTGTGGGGCAGTGAGTTCGTGCCAGATGTGGCGAAGGATAGGGCCGATGTTGCGGAGATGCCACATATCCGCGCCGGTGGGCGAGGAGCATGCGCCGGGAATTGGCCGCGTGGAGCGGCCAATTCTTATGCCGTAAGGAATCTGCTGTCAGCCTCGCCGCCCGAAGCACACCCGCGGGTCACGCGATGCGCCACACGTTGGCGATGACCGATGGTGCGGCGGGCCGGTATCCCGATGCAGCCTCGAACGGGAAGACGATCTCCTCCGGTTCAGAGCCGGAACCCTCGGCCTGGGCGACCACCCGCGCACACATCCCACCCTCCGGCACGGCGAGCACGTACTGCACTGCGAGCACTGCCTGCTCACCGGCTGATGACAGCGTATGCGCCGTCGCCGAGTTCGGCATCGGCTGGAAATCCGAGTCCTCATCGCAGCCGGTCTTGGGAAGCGCGTACTGCCACCACACATGCAGCACCGCGCTGCCGGCGCCAGTCTTCTTGACCTGCGCGGAGTAGGCGCCGGCCCACGTCATGGGTCCCTCCAGGCGCCAGTTCCAGAGGTTCGCGTCCATCGACACTCCCGCAGTGGGGGTGATATCCGCGTGGTCGAAGAGGATTGGGATCGTCGCACCGCCGGCGAAACTGGATCCGCCTTGATCCTGCAGGCTGCTCCACTGACCGTACTGCCCCGTGAAGCCGGGGCCCTGGGGTCCCGTGGCCCCCTGGGGTCCTTGGGGCCCCTGCGGTCCACGTGCGCCCGTCGCGCCCTTAGGCCCCGGGGCGCCCGTGGCCCCTGCGGCACCACGGATCTCCTCCCAGAGAGCCCAACTGAGGTCGGCCTCCTGGATCGTCCGATTCCTGATCTTCAGCGACGTGACCGCGTTGTTCTTGATGCGCTTGGTGCCAACGGAGTTGTTCCCGAGGCGCGTATTGGTGACGGCGCCCTTCTTGATCTGCGCGGTTCCGACGCTATTCCGGGGAAGGGTGTAGACCGCGACACCCGTGCCGGTCAGCCCGATGATCAGTGCCACGATTGCGATGGCCATGCTTGGAAGGTTTTGGCGATTCATGCCTGCACGGTAAGCCTGCGGTCAGGCACCTCCTATCCCCAAGTAGCCAGTCGTGGCTCCCCATTCGGCTAGCGGCGCACCTCCACCCCCGCGGCGACCCGGTCCCAGGTGTCGGGCGTGACGCCCGCCTCGCGCAATTCGGTCTTCCGGACTCGTGCGGTGGGCGTCTTGGGCAGCGCGTTGACGACGCGGATGTAGCGCGGCACCATGAAGTACGGCATGCGCTCCGCCATCCAGTGGCTGAGGTCCACGGGATCGGGTGCGTCGCCCTCGGGCACGACCACCACCATGATCTCGTCCTCGCTCGATGCGCCCTCGTCGGCCTTCACGCCGATAACCGAGCACTCGACGATTTCATCGTGCGCGGTGATCTGCCGCTCCACCTCCATGGACGACACGTTCTCACCGCGCCGGCGGATGTAGTCCTTCACGCGGTCCATGAAGTACACGTAGCCGTCGGCGTCCATGCGGCCCAGGTCGCCGGTGTGCAGTTTGAGGTTGCGGAAGTCCTCGGCGGTCTTCTCCGGCATGCCGTAATAAGCGCGCATCACGATGTTGGGCACCTTCATGTCCACGACGATCTCGCCCGGGGTATCCGGCGGCAGCGGCCGGTCCGTGCCGGGCTCCACGATGGTCACCTCGTATCCCGGATTGGCGCGGCCGCAGGACCCGAGTCGCACCGGTTGGGTGGGGTCCATCACGGTGCACACCCCGGTCTCGGTGAGGCCGTAGCCCTCGGTCAGCTGCACGCCGAAGCGCTCCTCGAACTCGTGGTAGATGTCGCGCGGGGCGGGGGCGGCCAGCACCGAGTGCACCGAGTGGGCGCGGTCCAGGTCGGACGGGGGCTGGTTCCACAGGAAGTAGAGCATCGCCCCGATCCCGTTGAACATCGTGGCGCCCATGTCGACGGCCTGCTGCCAGAAGCGCGTGCCCGAGAACCGCTCCACGAACGTCACGCGGCCACCGGCGATGAGGGCCGGGTACGCGGTGAGCACCTGCGCGTTGCTGTGGAACAGCGGCAGGCATGAGAACCAGGTCTCAGTGGCCATATCCTCGAGCCCCACTCCGCGCCGCGTGCGCATGTACTCCAGGGATCCGCGGGCGGAGAAGTAGTCGGCGGCGTTCTGCTTGATCACGCCCTTGCTGCGTCCGGTGGTTCCCGAGGTGAACATGATGCGCGCGTCGTCGGTCCATGCGTGCGCCACGTCGGGCTCACCCGCCGGCGCGTCCATGAGCGCATCCAGGGTCTCCCACGCAACCGACGGCTCGGGCCCGGTGGGCGCGCCGGAGGGGACCACGATGACCCTCTCGAGCAGGGGCACCTCATCGCGGATGAAGTCGAGCCGGTCCAGGAAGGCGTCGCTGATCACCAGCGTGCGCGCCTCCACGAGCGTGATGGTCCACGAGAGGAAGTCGCCCTTGTACGCGGTGTTGATGCTGCTCATTACCGCGCCGGCCTTGAGGATGCCGTACCAGCACTGCAGGAACTCCTCGCAGTTCGGCAGCATCACGCTCACCGATTCGCCCGGCTGCACGCCGCGGGCGATCAGCCCGCCCGCGATGCGGTTGGCGCGGTCGTTCATGTCGCCGTAGGTCACCCATCCGCCATCGCCGTACCGCAGGTACGGGCGGTCGGGGTGGGCCTCGGCCCGATCGCGCAGGATCCGCGCGAGCACCCACGTCGTGGGGTCCTCCTCGGCGTACCAGGTGCTCCATTCGGTGCTGCTCATCTGGGCTCGGGCCCCTCTCCCTCGCGGAACCGCCGCCAGTCGGCGGGCCGCTTCTCCTGGAATGATCGGATGCCCTCCCGGGGCTCCGGCCCGTACACGTGGTTGATGGCCATCAACTCCATGCCGGCGTTCACCGATCCGTACAGCGCGTCGGTGCGGGTGTTCATCGAGATCTTGGCCATTCGCAGGCCCTGCGGCGACCGGCGCAGGATCTGGTCGCACCACCGGTCCACGGTGGCATCCAGGGCATCCGGGGCCACGACCTCGTTCACGAGGCCCATGGCGCGGGCCTCGTGGGCGTCGTAGTGGCGGGTGAGGAAGAGGATCTCGCGCGCCCTCTTCTCGCCGACCACCGCGGGCATCAGCTGGCAGCCCCACCACAGCGGGGCCGAGCCGATCTTCGGGCCCGCCTGCCCGAAGCGACCCGTGTCGTCGGTGATGGTGAGGTCGCTCATGATGTTGAGCTCGTTGCCCCCGCCGATGCACCACCCGCGCACGCGGCAGATGATGGGCGTGCCGTTGTTCCGCATGGCGCTGGCCAGGCGCGGGCCGAGGATGTGGCCCTCGCGCTTCTCGCGCATGGTGCGCGTGGGCTCCATCACGTCGCCGCCCACGCAGAAGGCGCGCTCGCCCGCGCCGGTGAACACGATGACCCCGACGGCCTCGTCATCACCGGCGCGTTCGAACGCGCCGCACAACTCGAGGATGGTCCTGCCGCGGAAGGCGTTGAGCTTCTCCGGGCGGTTGATGGTGATCGTCGCCCGCCCGCCGCCGACCTCATACAGGATGTCCTCGTACTCCACGTCAGTCCTTCGGCAGGAACTTCGTGGCGTCGATGCCGTGCTCGGCGGCGAGGCGCATGAAGGTGTCGCGCATCTCCTGCGGGTAGTCCGGCAGGTCCTCATCGGCCAGCACCTGCTCGGCCTTCGCGCGGATGTTGGGGCCGAAGTCCCAGTCCTCGTCCGCCATGAGGCGCCGGATCTCGGCGGCGGGGAAGTAGAGCATCCCCGGGTCGCGCCCGTGGCTCTCGGCGATCTGCACGATCTCCTCGAACCGGCCCGGAAGCGGTGCCTGCTCCTGGATGAGCCCCTTCTCGCGCAGCAGCTCCACCGTGGAGGGCTGGCACTCATACGGGGTGCCCAGCGCGTTGTCGTGGAAGAGCCGCTCGAACTTGAGCCGGGGCCGCTGGCCGCCGCCCTTGGGGTCCTCCAGCGGATAGCCCACCGCGTGGCCCCATGTGAACTTGTAGTTCGGGGGCAGGCCGAAGGCCTTCTCGATCCCGCCGGGCTTGCGGCCGAACGCGATGAGGATGTTGCCCACGCCGAGACCCGCGCCCGCCGCCATGGCGTTGGCCACCGCCTGGCCGGTCTCGAACCGCAGCAGGATCTCGGTGCGCTCGGGCGGGAAGCTCATAAGGCGCGGGATCGTCTGGGTCATCGAGAACTCGTAGTTCCATCCGTGGTACTTCGTCGCCGCGCCCGAGAGGCTGAGCGACGAGATGCCGTCGACGGCGCGTCCGTACCAGGCGTTGATGTTGGTGAGCCACAGGATGAGGTGCGACGCCTGGTTGATGATCTGCACGTTGAAGCCAGAGACGCACTCCTCGAGTTCGTCCCAGTGCTCACACTCGTCGCGGCGCACGATGATCGCCTCGGTGGCGTTGATGTTCCCCTGGCAGCTCGCGAAGCGCGCGGCCTGCAGCATGGCCTCGATCTTCCAGCGCTCCACCTCGCGCGATTCATCGAAGTAGCGGATGCTGCGCCGGTTGCCGAGCGCCTCGAGGATCGGCACGTCGGGAACCTGGCTCGCAGGGGGTGCGGCGTCGTCGGCCATGGGGTCCTCCCGGGTCGGGGCGTGCGATGCACGCACGTCGTTCCCCGACTGTACGCGCGGCCGGGGCTACCCCTCGAGGTAGGCGGCCAGGCGGCGGAAGCTGCTCTGGAACCCCAATTCGGCGTTCTCGCCGCGGAACTCCTCGGGCACGTTGGTCTGCAGCACCGTCACCCGCGTGCGGCCGTCGCCGGTTCCCTCGAAGGAGATGGTGCAGCGGATGTCCGATCCGCCGTCGTAGAACGCCACGTACTCGGGCTCCACCACCTCGGCGAACGTGCCGGTCATGGGAACCTCGTGCTCGCCCACGCGCATCACCATGTTGAAGGCCCCCCCGGCCACCGGCTCGAGCTCCACGCTGTCGGGCGGGATCTCCACGCCCTCGGGCGCCCAGAAGTGGGGAATGGCCTCGGGGTCGGTGTACGCGGCGAAGACCCGCTCCGGCGGTGCGTCCACCTCGCACGAGATGGAGAAGTCCCCTCGGGGACCGAACTGGGCGTCGGGATCACTCATGGGCGGGCACGCTAGCGCGTCCGCTCAGGCGATCTCGTGGCCGATGCGCAGTTCCGCCACGTGTCCGCCCGGCCCGAAGGCGAGCGCCGTGACCGCCCCTCCCGCCTCATCGCCCGGGACGGTCAGTGCGTCGCGCGACGGCCCGGCGATCGCCTGCGGGAAGCGGCGCTGCACCATCGTCCGCGGCGTCCCCACCCCGGTGCCGTCCTTCAGGCGGATGCCGCGATCGGTGATGGCAATGCCCACGACGCGCCCCCCGGGTTCTGCCCAGCGCGTCACCGCGATGCCGGTCCACCGCAGGCGCACCAGCCGTCCGGTGGCGCCCTGCACCACGCGGCGATCGTCGGGGCGCCCCAGCACGCGCAGCACCTGGCCCTCGCTCATCCCCAATCGCACCCCGCCGGCGCCCACGCCCGGGTGAACCCGGTGGTCCGGCATGGCCGGTCCGAATGCCGTCTCGCCGGGTGCGAGTGAAGCGGCAGCGATGGGGGCGAGCCCGCGTGGCGTCATGCGGCGATCATCACCGACCGGTCCTGCGGGCCGGGCCCCACGGGTTCCGCCGGGACGGTCGGCCGGAACCGGCGGCTCAGTCGACGATCTCGAGCGGGTGCTGCACGCGGACGTCCGCCCCGAGGGCCGCGAGGTGGTTGCGTATCTGGATCGCGCAGCCGGGGTTTGCCACGGCCACCACGGGCGCGCCCGTGGCGATGATCGCCCGCGCCTTCTGCTCGCCCAGCGTGGCTGCCATGTCGGGCTCCAGCACGTTGTAGATGCCCCCGGCGCCGCAGCACCGCCCGCCGTCGCCCAGGTCCACCGGGGTGGCCCCCGCGGCCCGCAGCGTGCGGCGCACCTCCGGCCCGATGCCCTGGGCGTGCAGGTGGTGGCAGGCGTCGTGCACGGCGACCCGGCCCTCCACCGGCCGGCCCGGCGGGGCGTCGATCTCCACGGCGTCCCGCACCTTCGCCGCCACCGCGGCGGCGCGCGCAGCCCACTGCGCGTCGTCGGCCAGCAGGTGGCCGTACGTGCGCATGTGGGCGCTGCACCCGGCGCTGTCGGCCACGATCAGATCTGCCTGCTCCATCTCGGCGATCCGCGCCCGCGCCAGGGCACGGGCGGATTCCCGCTCACCGGCGTGGGCTGCCAGTGCACCGCAGCACCCTCCGCCCTGCGGCAGCACGGCGCGGTACCCGGCGCGCACCAGGGCGTCGAGCGTCGCCTGGTGCACGGGGCGGAATGCGATGTCCATGACGCACCCGGTGAGCAGCATGGCCACCGGGCCGTCGCCGGACGATTCCGGCAGCGGCTGGCGCATGCCCCGGATGGTCACGCGCGGGGCCGCGAACCTGATGCGGCGCGGCAGCAGGCGGTCCAGTCGGAGGGCCTGCGTGATGGCCAGGCCCCAGCCCATCAGGCGCGTGAGCCGCCGATGCCCGATAACCCCGCCGATCGCCAGCCGCCGCCCGGTGCGCTCGGCGGCGGGCCGGTTGGCCTCCACCTGCACGCGGGCGGCCTCGATCAGGCGGCCGTACGGCACCGACGACGGGCAGGCGGCCTCGCAGGCGCGGCATGCCAGGCACTCATCGGTGAACCGGGTGAAGTCGCCCTGCACCGGGGCGTCGCCCGCCTGCACCGCGCGCATCGCCGCGATGCGCCCGCGCGGGGACGATGTCTCCAGGCCGGTCACGCGGAAGGTGGGGCAGTGGGGAAGGCACAGGCCGCACTGCACGCAGGTGTTCAGGTCGTCGCGCTCCGGCGCCGGCACCCCGGGCGTCCACCCCGTGCTCATGCGGGCACCGCCTCGGCACCGGCGAAGCGGCCAGGGCACAGGATTCCCGCGGGGTCGAAGGCACCCTTGATGCGCCGCATGATGTCGGCACCCGGCGGCGGGGGCCCGAAGGGGTCGGCTCGAAGCGCATCGTCGCCGTCGATCACCTGGGCGTGGCCGCCGTGCAGCGCGGCCAGGTCGCGTACCGCCGCCACCTCCCCGGCGCTCGCGACCGCCACATGGCAGATACCCGTTCCGAGCCAGGCGTCGTAGTCCCGGCCATCCGCGGCAAGGCGCCGCGCCAGCGCGGGCAGCGCAACCGGCGGCACGCCCACTTGCACCAGCCCGGCGCCCACCGGGCCATGCGGCTCGCCGCCCGGCTGCATGCCCGGGGGTGCCACGACATCGTCCGGCACGCCGGTGAGGCACACGTGCAGCGCACCGGGCAAGGCCACGATGGCCGTGGGGCGGTGCAGGTCGGCGATCACCTGCTGTCCCAGCGCCAGCATGGCGGCGTCGTCGCCCGTCGCGTGGAACCACGTCTCGGCCATCGGCAGCGGCCACAGCCGCAACGTGGCCTGCACGATCACCCCGAGCGTGCCGAGCGACCCGGTGAGGAGCCGCGGCAGGTCGTACCCGGTCACGGTCTTCACCGTACGCCCGCCGCCCTTCACGATGCGGCCGTCACCGGTGGCCACCACCACCTCCAGAAGCGAGTCACGAATGGGGCCGTACCGCAGTCGGCGCCTGCCGCTGACCGCCGCGGCGAGCACCCCGCCCACCGTCGCGCCGGGCTCGGTCGGGGCCTGCGGCCACCCCTGGCGATGTTCGGCGGCGGCGCCCTGCACGTCCTGCACGGTCATGCCGCCCTCCACGGTGATGGTCATGTCGTCGGGCACGTGATCCACCAGCCGCGTGAGCCCGCGGGTGCTGATGACCTCGTCCGCTGTGAACGGGCGGCCGCGCCGCGCATGCAGACCGGCGCCGCGGATGTCCACCACACGGCCCGCCGTCGAGGCCTCGCGCAGGGTGGCGGCCATCTCCTCGCGCGTGGAGGGCGTCAGATCCACGTGCCCTCGGGTACCTGTGCGTCGGCCAGTCCCACCTCGCCGCAGCGCGTGCCGGTGGGAAGGACCTTGTCGGGGTTCATGCGCCCGGAGGGGTCGAAGGCCCGGCGCACGCAGGCCTGTGCCTCCAGGTCGTCGTGGTCGAACACCAGCGGCATGTACTCGCGCTTCTCCACGCCGATGCCGTGCTCGCCCGAGAGGGTTCCGCCCATGGCCACGCACGCGCGCACGATCTGGTCGCCCGCGCGCATGGCCCGCGCGGTCTCATCCGGATCGCTGCGGTCCAGCGCGATGATGGGGTGCAGGTTGCCGTCGCCGGCATGGAACACGTTGAGGCACATCACGCCCTCGCGCTCGGTGATCTCGCCGATGGCCTCCATGATCTCGACCAGCTTGGTGCGCGGCACCACGCAGTCGTGCAGGTAGTACGAGGGCTTCACCCGCGCGACGGCCCCGAAGGCCGTCTTGCGCGCCTTCCACAGCAGCGCGCGCTCGTCCTCGTCGCCGGCCACCCGCACCGTGCGCACCCCGTGTTCGCGCGCCACGCGCTCCACCACCGCGGTGGCCGTGGTCACCTCGGCCGCCGTGCCGTCCACCTCCACCAGCAGCAGTGCGGCGGCGTCGGTGGGCAGGCCGGCATGCACGAATTCCTCGACGGCCAGGGTCATGTTGCGGTCCATCATCTCCAGCGCCGCGGGGATGACCCCCTCGGCGATGACGCCCTGCACCACTGCGGAGGCATCGGCCACCGTGGTGAAGTCCAGCAGCATCGTGCGCACGTCGGGCGGCAGCGGGGTGAGCCGCAGCAGCACGCGCGTCACCACCCCAACGGTGCCCTCGGCACCCACCACCACGCCGCGCAGGTCATACCCCGGTGGGTCGGGGGCCACGCCCCCCAGCACCACCACCTCGCCGTCGGGGCGCACCATCTCCACGCCCATCACGTGCTGCACGGTGACCCCGTACGCCAGGCAGTGGGGGCCACCGGCGTTGGTGCCCACGTTGCCGCCGATCGAGCAGGCCTGCTGGCTCGACGGATCGGGGGCGTAGTGCAGGCCCAGGTGCGCCACGGCCGTGCTGACGTCGAGGTTCAGCACCCCAGGCTGCACCCACACGCAGGCATTCGCGATGTCCACCTCGTCCATCGCGCGCATGCGCGCAAGCGACACCACCAGCCCGCCGTCCAGCGGAACGGCGCCACCCGTGAGCCCGGTGCCCGACCCGCGGGGGGTCACCTCCACCCCGGCGGCATGTGCCAGTCGCATGCACGCGGAAACCTCGTCGGTGGTCTCGGGCAGCGCCACCAGCCCGCACGCGCCGTCCACGATGGATCCATCGTGCGAGTACACACTGCGCGCGAGGTCGCCCTCCAGCACTCGGTCCGGGCCCAGCAGATCGCGGAGGCGGTCCGCCAGGCCCGTGGCCGCCGTGGTCACGCGGCGCCCGCCATCACCGTGCCGCCCGCGCGGTCCGCCGCCGCCTCGCCGGCCTCGATGGCCGTGACCACCGTGCCCCCCCGTGCCAGTTCCAGTCCCTCGATCCCGGCCAACCACATCGGCGCCCGCGTGGCGTCGTCAACCCGCCAGGCCTCGATGAGGGGGTACGCCCGCGGCAGGCGTACCACGTCGAGCATGCGGAAGGCCGCCTGGTCGTCCACCCATCCGAGCGGGTCGGCCATGGCCCCCGCGCAGGCGCGTGCGAGTGCGGAGTCGTCCAGCGACCACCAGGGGTCGCCGGACCCACCCGTGCCGTAGACCTCGGCGCACAGCACCGTGCGCCCCGGTGGCACCATTGCCGGGTCCCAGTTGACGAACTCTGCGATGCGCGAGAACGGCACCCGCGGATCGGACACCTGGATCCACGCCTCGTCGGTGACGGGCGCCCGGTCGGCGATCAGGTACACCAGCGCAACGGCGCGCATGGTCACCGGGGGCAGCAGGCCCTCAGGCGCCGCCGGGGCGGCCGCGCGCACCACGAGTCCGGGAGTGATGGCCGACACCACGGCGCCGGCGTGGATCACGCCGGGCTCCGGGCCCGCCACCTCGATGCCGGTGACGCGGCCGCCCTCGTGGTACAGGGCCGTCATCGGCGTGCCCAGCCGGATGGTGCCCCCGGCGTCGGTGACGGCGGCGGCCATCGCTTCCATCAGCGCGCCGATGCCTCCGGGGGGGAACCAGAAGCCGTCCGGCGCCCGCTGCTCATCGCGCAGCTTCACGGCGCGGTCGGCGGCGATCACCTCGAGCGGCCACCCGTCCACCTTCTGCATGTATGGCCGGATGACCCGATCGCGGAACGACGCGCCCACGGTGGAGCCCAGCTCGCCCGCGGCGGAGCCGTCGGGCGGCACGGGGTCGTCCACCCGGTGCGGGTGCTGGTCGATGTACCGCCCGGCGCGAATGCGGCCATCCTCGACCCGCGCCACGGGGCGTTCCACCCGGACGAGCGCGGCTCCCATGATGTCCTCGGCCCACCCGACGCGCTCCGGCGAGCGCAGGAACGGGATGTGCCCGCCCAGGTCGTAGCGGCATCCATCCGACTGCAGCGTGCGGCACAGGCCGCCGACCCGGTCGCCCGCCTCCACCAGCGTCACCGACGCCCCGGAGCGGGCGGCGCGGAGCGCCGCGGCGAGGCCCGCAGGGCCCGCGCCGAGCACGACGACGTCGCAATGGGAGTCCATGACCCGGCACGGTGCCGCCTTCGGGGCCGAACGTCAACCCGAATGGCCCCCTGACGGCCCGCGCGCCTGCACTATCCTCGGCCGTCGTGCGCGTCGCCGTCCTCATCATCGCCGCGGTCCTCGTCGTGGGCGCCGGACTGGCAATCGTCCGCAGCATGTGGGGCATGCGTGCCCCGCTGTCGCGTGGTGCCAGCAGTTCCACCGAGACCCTGTGGCTCATCCTGCCCCTCGCGATGTCCATCGCGCTGGTGGCATGGACGGCGACGGTGATGCCATGAGCACCGCCACGGCCGGGGCGGTCGCGCAGCCACCGGGAATCGTGCGCGATCTCGTGACGCTGACGAAGCCGCGCATCATCTCCCTGCTGCTGATCACCACCGCGTGCGCCATGTTCGCGGCCGAGCAGGGCCTGCCGAACGGCTGGCTCATCCTGTGGACGATGGTGGGCGGGTACCTGTCTGCCGGTGGCTCCAACACGATCAACCAGGTGGTGGACCGCGATATCGATGCGGTGATGGACCGCACCGATCGCCGTCCCATCGTGGCCGGGCGCATCAGCCCGGTCGCGGCGCTTGCCTACGGACTGGCGCTGGTGGTGGCCAGCGTACTGGTGCTGGGCTTCCTGGCCACCTGGCTCGCAGCCGCGCTGTCGCTGGTGGGCGTGGCGCTGTACGTGGGGCTCTACACGCTGTGGCTCAAGCGGACGACGATCCACAACATCGTCATCGGCGGGGCCGCGGGGGCGATCCCCCCGCTCGTGGGGTGGGCGGCCGTGACCGGCGACATCACGTTCGGCGCGGTGCTGCTGTTCGCGATCGTGTTCGTGTGGACGCCGCCGCACTTCTGGGCGCTGGCGCTGATGCTGCGCAAGGACTACTCGCAGGCGGGCGTTCCGATGCTGCCGGTGGTCTACGGCGAGCACGCAACGCGCGTGCAGGTGCTGCTCTGGACCATCGTGATGCTGGGCACCACACTGCTGCCGTACGCCGCGGGAGCCGGCGTCATGTACCTGGCGGGCGCGCTGTTGCTGGGCCTGCCGTTCCTGGGCATGGCCGTGATGCTGTGGCGCGATGACCGCTCGCGGCCCTGGGCGGCGATCACCTTCCACTACTCGCTGCTCTACCTGGCGCTGCTGTTCGTGGTGATCGCCGTGGACGCCGCGCTGTGAGCGGGGGCGGCCGGCGGCACGGGTTCGGCGGGCTGGCGTTCTTCACGACGCCCCTCGGCATCATCTTCTCGACGGTGCTGATCGACCTGATCGGCTTCGGCATCGTCATCCCCCTCGTGCCCCTCTACGCCGAGGAGTTCGGGGCGTCGGTGGTGGAGATCGGCCTTCTCACCGGCGTGTACGCGTTGATGCAGCTGATCTTCGCGCCCATCTGGGGCCGGGTGTCGGACCGCTTCGGCCGCAGGCCGGTGATCCTGGGCTCGCTGCTGGGCTCCTCGGTGGCGTGGCTGATGTTCGGGTTCGCCCCGGCGCTCTGGGTGCTGTTCCTCGCACGCATCCTCGACGGCATCTCGGGCGCGTCGTATGCGGCGGCCCAGGCCTACGTGGCCGACATCACCACGGACGAGGACCGGGTGCGCGGCATGGGCCTGATCGGCGCCGCGTTCGGGCTGGGCTTCATCATCGGGCCGGGCATCGGCGGGCTGTTCGCGGCCATCGACCCTCGTGCGCCCTTCATCCTGGCCGCGACGGCGGCCCTCGCGAACTTCGCGATCGCGTGGAAGCGGCTGCCCGAGACCCGGCCGCGCGGCAGCCACGAGGGCGCGCGGCAGTCGCGCTGGACGGCCCTCGTGCGCGCGGTGGGGTCGCGTGAGTACGGACCGCTCATCTGGATCGCCTTCCTCGGCGGGCTGGGGTTCGTGGGGATGGAGTCGGTGTTTTCGCTGTTCGGCAACCGCCGGTTCGACTTCGGGCTGACCGAGACGGGGCTGGTGTTCGTCTTCATCGGGGTCTTTGCCGCGATCGTGCAGGGCGGGGTGGTGCACCGCCTCACGTCGAGGGTGGGGGAGTGGCCCGTGCTCCGGGCGGGCCTCTGGATGACCGCCGCGGCGCTGGTGATGCTGGGCTTCACCACGCAGGTGTGGGCCCTGTTCCCCGTGCTGGTGCTGCTCGCCCTCGGGTCGGGCCTCACCTTCCCCACGGTCAATGCGATCGTCTCGCAGAGGGCCCCCGCGGGTGACCAGGGGGGCATTCTCGGGGTGATGGCATCCGCCGGCGGGCTGGCCCGCCTCATCGCCCCCATTGCAGCAACCGCCCTCTTCCAGGAGGTGGGGGTGGGCTCGCCGCTGTTCACGGGCGGCATGCTCTTCGTCGCGTGCGGATTGATCGCCGCGATGCCCATGGCCCGGCGGCCCTCCGTGGCGGCGTGAGCGCCGCCGCGGGTTTCCCCGGATGCCGCATCAGGGACATCAGGACCCCTGAACCCGGGTCGTGTCGCGCTTATTTGGGGGGCGACGCGGACCGGTCACCCGACTAGGCTTTCGTGCCGTGTACAAAAAGATTCCGATCATCCCGCTCGCCGTCATCGCCGTCGTGGTCGCGGCGATCACCGCGGCCCAGGCACTGATCATCGACTGGCTCCCGCCCGCAAGCACCGAGCAGGCGGAGCGCACATTCGGCCTCCTGTGGTTCCTCTTCTGGATGAGCGCCGTGTTCTTCGTGATCGTCACCAGCATCCTGATCTACGCGATCTGGAAGTGGCGGGCGACTGACGATGATCTGGAGGACGGACCGCCGACACACGGCAACACGAAGCTCGAGATCGTGTGGACCGTCGTCCCGTCGATCGCCCTGGTGATCGTCGCCGTGTACGGGTACGTCGTCCTCGAGCGCAACGAGGCCGTCGCCGCGGATCGCCTGACCGTGGACGTCTACGCCCAGCAGTTCAATTGGACATACGGGTACCCCGAGGCCGGTATCGAGACCGGGACGCTGGTGGTCCCTGAGGGGCGACAGGTTCAGCTCAATGTCCGCGCCCGAGATGTGATTCACGATTTCTGGGTGCCCGAATTCGGCATCAAGGGTGACGCCGTTCCCGGCATCACCCATACCCTCTGGATCAATCCCACGAAGACGGGGACCTACCCGGTGGTGTGTGCCGAGCTCTGCGGAGTCGGCCATAGCGTCATGCGATCCGAGGTCAAGGTCGTGACCGCGAAGGAGTACACGGCCTGGCTTGCCAAGGCCACGGCCCGGGTGAAGGCCAGCACCGCCGCCACGGCGGCCGCCGCCAAGCTGGAGAACGCCCCGGGTGACGTGGCGGCCGGCAAGACGGTGTTCGAGGCCAAGTGCTCAGGCTGCCACGCCGACCTGGGCAAGACCGCGGGCGTGGGCCCAGCCATCGTGGGCACCGCGCTCACCACGGACCAGATCCGCGACCAGATCAAGAACGGCAAGGGCGCGATGCCCGGTGGGCTTGCCACCGGCACCGACCTGGCGGATGTCGTCGCCTTCGTCGAGTCCATCAAGTAACCGCAACCGAGACCGAGCGAACAGCACATGGCAACTCACGCACCCGCTCCCGCACACGCTCCCGGTGGTGGCCACGCCCACCACGAGGACCCGCGTCCGGTGTCGTACTGGTGGATCCGCGCCTTCTACGGCACGGTCGGCGCGGTGCTGTTCTCGTTCCTGCTGGTGTTCCTGCTGCGAGCGGCCTTTGGGTTCGAGCCCCTATGGGACGGCGCGGTGTACGGCGGCGTGGCCGGGCTGCTGGGTGGAATCGGTTTCCTCTGGGGCATCGGCTGCTTCGACTTCTGGCTGGGCTGGGCCAAGGGCGCGGACATCTCGCATGAGGACCATTCGTTCCATGGCGTCAGCAACTGGAAGCAGTACTTCCGGCTGAACACCGACCACAAGGTCATCGGCATCCAGTACCTGGCGATGACCTTCTTCTTCATGCTGTGGGGCGGGCTGATGGCCCTGCTCATCCGCACGGAGCTCGCCGCTCCGGGCCAGCAGTTCGCCGACGGGGAGACCTACAACGGGTTCCTGTCGATGCACGCGACGCTGATGATCTTCGTGTTCGCCGTGCCCGTGTTCGGTGGCATCGCCAACTACGTGCTGCCCATCATGCTGGGCGCCAAGGACATGGCCTTCCCGCGCCTGAACGCGCTGTCGTTCTGGTTCCTGCCGGTCGCCGGGTTCATGTTCCTGGCCAGCATGTTCACCGGCATGTTCGCGTCGGCGTGGACGGCCTACCCGCCGCTGGCCAGCCAGGGGACGATGGGCCAGACGCTCTTCGAGTTGGGCGTGCAGTTCGCGGGGGCATCGTCCATCGCGACGGCCATCAACTTCCTGGCAACCATCATCACGATGCGCGCTCCGGGGATGACCATCTGGCGCATGCCGATCCTCGCGTGGGCCACCGGCGTGACGTCGGTTCTCGTGGTGTTCGCCACGCCCTTCGTGGCCGGCTCGCAGTTCCTCACGATGTTCGACCGCATCATGGGCACGAACTTCTTCGTGCCCGACCAGGGCGGCGACATCATCATGTACCAGCACATCTTCTGGTTCTACTCGCACCCGGCCGTCTACATCATGCTGCTGCCGGGCTTCGGCATCATCAGCGAGGTCATCGCCACGTTTGCGCGAAAGCCGCTGTTCGGCTACCGCGCCATGGCGTTCTCCATGGTGGCCATCGCGGTGCTGGGCTTCGGCGTCTGGGCGCACCACATGTTCGTGTCGGGCATGGCGTCCTGGCTGCGCGTACCCATGATGATCACGACCATCATCATCGCGGTGCCAACCGGCGTGAAGATGTGGTCGTGGCTCGCCACACTCTGGCAGGGGAAGATCCACATAAAGACGCCCATGCTGTGGGCATTGGGCTTCCTGTTCACGTTCCTGATGGGCGGCCTGTCCGGCGTGTTCCTTGGCGTCGTGCCGGTCGACATCCAGGTGTCGGACACCTACTTCGTCACCGCCCATCTGCACTACGTGCTGTACGGCGGCAGCGTGTACACGGTGTTCGCCGGCATCTATTACTGGTTCCCGAAGATGACAGGGAAGATGCTGTCCGAGCGCCTCGGGCACTGGCACTTCTGGCTCACCTTCGTCGGCACCCAGCTGACATTCCTGCCCATGCACTGGCAGGGCCTGCAGGGCATGCCGCGCCGCGTGTCGGACTACGACCCCCGCTTCGAGACCGTGAACTCGATCGAGACCGTCGGGTCGTACATGCTCGGCGTCGCGACGATCATCTTCTTCTACAACATCGTCGTGTCGTGGAAGTCGGGCGCCAAGGCGCCGTGGAACCCGTGGCGCGGCAAGACCCTCGAGTGGATGGTGTCCTCGCCGCCGCCGCTGTTCAACTTCGACGCCGTGCCCCAGGTGGTCGGTGGTCCGTACCAGTACGGAATTCCGGACGCGCGCCACGCCGTGGTGTTCGCCCCGGAGGAGTTCGGCGGCGAGTTGAAGGAGGACACCCGGTACCCGGTGCTGGTGGTGGCCAACGAGACGCTCACCTCCCAGTCACTGATCGACGAGGTGCGCTCGCGCAACGCCGACGGCCTGTGGTCGTTCGAGCTGGTCGCACCGGTCGGCGACGACGACCGCGAGGTCGTGCAGCGCCGCCTGGCGACCACCCTGGCCATCCTGGCCGAGTACGGCGTGGCTGCGACCGGTCGCGTGGCCGAGGGCGACGTGGTGGACGTGGCGACGGAGGCCGCACGGGAGACCGATCCCAACGAGATCGTGGTCGCCACCCTGCCCCTGTCGCAGAGCCGCTGGATGCAGCGCGACGTGGTCGACCGCATCCGCAAGGCGGCGGCGGCGCCCATCGCGCACGTGGTGGTCCCGTCGGATGACGCCCGCGCGATCGGGGGTGCCTCGGCGCTGCCGATGGTGATGGTGGTGGCCACCGAGGCCGTCGGGGCCGAGGGCCTCGCCACCGTGGTGCGCACCCGCGCTGACGCCCAGCCCGCGAGGTTCACCGTGGTCGCGCCGCTCGACCTGCCCGAGCCCCGCTGGGGCGCCGACGCGAACGAGCGCCGCCGCGTGGCCGGCGAGGCGATGACGGCCACCGTGAACGCGCTGGTGTCCACCGGCGTGGCGGTGGAGGGCCAGGTGATGGACGATGCCCCGTCCGTCGCCCTGCCGCTCGCCATCGGCGCCTACGCGCCCAGCCGCATCATCATCGCGGGGATCAACGGCGAGGCCCGCGCGCTGGCCGAAGCGGCCGAGGCCGCCGCGGGCGACACGCCCGTGGAGACGGTCAACCTCGGACAGATCGCGGGGGCCTAGGCGATGGCAACCACCGCACCGCACGTGGGCGGGGCCACCGGCCAGCCCGAGCAGAAGCACCACATGAATCCGGCCCTGATCAGCATGCTGCTGTTCATCGGGTCGGAGCTCATGCTGTTCGCCTCGCTCTTCACCGCATACTTCTTCATCCGGTACGGGGTGGCCAACGAGACCTGGCCCCCGCTGAAGGCCGACGGCGAGCCGTTCGAGCTGCCGGTCCTCATGACCCTGGTGAACACGATCTTCCTCGTGACGTCGTCGTTCACCCTGTGGTGGGGCGAGAAGCGCCTGGCGGCCGGCGACAACAAGGGGCTCATCCGCGGTCTGTGGGTGACGATCCTGCTCGGCGGCACGTTCCTGCTGATCCAGCTGAACGAGTACGCCCACCTGGGCTTCACGCCCCAGGACCGCGCATTCAGCGGCGCCTTCTACACGCTCACGGGTTTCCACGGCGCGCACGTGCTGGTGGGCCTGATCGTGCTGGCGCTGTGCCTCCGCCGCGCGTACATGCGGGACTTCTCGCCCTCGTATCACACGCCGTTGACCGCCGGTTCCTACTACTGGCACTTCGTCGACATCGTGTGGGTGCTGCTGTTCATCCTCGTCTACCTCGTCTAGGGATCCCGTTGCGCTCACGACTCCTGGCCTCGTCCGTCGCGATCGCCCTTGCCGGCGGCGCCCTGGTGTTCTCCGGTTGCGGTGACGCCGAGAACTCCCTGGCGTCGGCCAACACCGATGCGGGTCGCACGCTGTTCGTGCAGAGCTGCGGCGGCTGCCATACCATGGTGGAGGCGGGCACCAAGGGCATCAGCGGCCCCAACCTCGATGATGCGTTCCGCTCTGCGCGCAACCAGGGATTCGAGGAGACCCAGTTCTTCGGCGTCGTGCAGCGGTGGATCAAGATTGCGCCCCAGCCCAACAAGCCGGGCTCGTACCCGGTGGCCATGCCGCAGAACCTGGTGACCGGCCAGGACGCGATTGACGTCTCGGCCTACGTCGCCAAGTTCGCCGGCACGAAGCCCGAGAGCGATGTGCGCGAGATCAGCCCCGCGGTGAAGGGCACCCCGCCGGCGCCCGGTGATGGCCCCGCGACGCCCGCCGACGGAGGCGCCGAGGTCCCCTGATGACCCCGGCGGCCGCGGCCCTGTCCGGGTCGCGCGTGCTGGTGACAGGCGCATCGCGTGGGTACGGGGCGGCAATTGCGCGGGAACTCGCGCGGCATGGCGCCCACGTTCTGCTGACCGCCACGCGTGGCGCCCGGCTCGCGTCGGTGGCCTCGGCGTGTCGTGACGCCGGCGCCGTGTGCGATGAGGTGGAGATGGATCTCGGCTCACCGGAATCGGTGGATGCCGCCGCGGCGCAGGTCATGGCTGTCGCGCCGCGCCTGGAGGGCGTGGTGATGAATGCCGGGGTGCTCGGGCCGCTCGGCCCACTGGCCGATGCTGATGCCGACGCCACGTGGGATGCCATCACCGTGGACCTGACCGGCCAGGTGCGGCTGCTGCAGCGCCTTGCGCCGTCCATCGCGGACCACGCGGGAGTTGTGCTGGTGACCTCGGGCGCCGCGGGGCGCCCCGGCTACGGCGCGTACGCGATCGCCAAGGCCGGCCTGGAGTCGGTCGGACTGATGCTGCGCGAGGAATGGGCACGTCGGGGGATCCGCGTGGTGGCGGTGAACCCCGGGCCCGTGCGCACGCAGATGCGCGCGGAGGCCCACCCTGCGGAGGACCCCGCGACGGTGCCCCCACCCGCGGACCGCGTGGCCCCGGTGCTGGCGGTGCTGGCGGGAGACGATCCGGGGCCCCGCGTGCAGGCCTCCGAATGGGGACTGACGTGACGTACGCGGATCCGCGCATGGACACCCCGATGCCGCGCCTGGCCCAGCCGGCCGGCTGGCGCGACATCCCCATCGCACCCGTGGACGAGCCCTTGGTGCCGGTGGCCGACCTGGGCCCCCGGGTCTTGGAGGACCCGCGATACTTCGCGATGGGCCTGCCCGGCGCGCTGCCCGGCTGCTGGCTGCGGGAGGGCCTGGCAGAGCGGGTCATGCGCGCCGCGGAATCCCTGCCGGGTGACCTCGTGCTGCGTGTGTGGGACGGCTGGCGCTCCATCGAAACGCAGTCCGCGTTGTTCGAGGCCTACGTGGAGGACCTGGCCGCCCAGTACCCGCACTTGGGCCGTCCCGAACTGGAGCAGGTGGCACGGCCGTACGTGACCCCGCCCGATCCCGGACACCACGCCCCGCCGCCGCACCTGACCGGCGGCGCCGTGGACCTCACCATTGCGCGGGCCGACGGGACGGAGCTCGACCTCGGGACCGGGTTCGATGCCTTCGTGCCCGAGGCCGGCGCCGCGGCGCTCGAGGACATCGACGTGCCCGCGCGTTCCCACCGCCGGCTGCTGTTCCATGCGCTCACGGCCCAGGGCCTCACGGCCTACGTGGAGGAGTGGTGGCACTTCGACTTCGGCGACCAGTTCTGGGCCGCGGTCACCGGCGGCGTGCCGCGCTACGGGCCCGCCGGGGTACCCACCGGCGCCTAAGATCGGCTCCGTGAGCAGCCATTCGCCTGCAGCCCGCCCCGCATCGGGGCTGGCGGTCGTCCCGGCGATGCTCGGGATGGTGCGCTTTTCGCACACCATCTTCGCCCTGCCCTTCGCCATCGCGGGTGCGCTGATGGCGCGCAACGCCCTGCCGCCCTGGTCGGTGCTGGGCTGGATCCTGCTGGCCATGGTGGGCGCCCGCTCGCTGGCGATGGCGCTGAACCGGCTCATCGACCGCCGGCTCGACGCCGCGAACCCCCGAACGGCCGCCCGCCACCTTCCCAGCGGGCGCCTGTCGGTCACCCAGGTGCGCGTGTTCGCCCTGCTCAGCCTGGCGGTGCTCCTGGGCGCCGTGAGCCAGTTGCCCGAGATCACCTGGTGGCTGTGGCCCGTGCCCGTCGCCCTGTTCGTGCTGTACCCGTACATGAAGCGCTTCACCTGGGCGTGCCACCTGGTGCTGGGCCTCGCCATCGGCATCGCGCCGATCGGCGGCTGGATCGCGGTGACCGGTGAGTTCGCCGTGGCGCCCGTCCTGCTGTGGGCAGGGGTGGCCTGCTGGATCGCGGGCTTCGACATCATCTACGCCCTGCTGGACGTGCGGCACGACCGCGACGCGGGCATCCACTCGGTTCCCGCCCGGTTCGGCGAGCAGCGCGCCCTGCGGATCGCCGCCGGATTGCATGGGGTGACCATTGTGCTGTTGGTCCTCGCGGGCATGGCCGCGTCGGTCACGTGGCCCTACTACGTGGGCGTGGCCGCATGCGGGGTGGTGCTGGCATGGGAGCACCTGACGGTGCGGCCGGGCGATGACGCCCGGATCCAGGCGGCCTTCGGCACGGCCAACGGCGTGATGTCGTTGGTGTTCCTGGCGGGCGTGATCGCCGAGGTGGGCCTCGCCTGACGCCGTCATCAGTGCGCGCGGGCTGGTGCACGCCTACGGGGAGCGGCGTGCCGTGGACGGCGTGGACCTGCAGGTGGACGCCGGCGAGCGCGTTGCCGTGGCCGGCCCGAACGGCGCGGGCAAGAGCACGCTTTTGCGGATGCTGGCCACGCTTCTGCGTCCGCGTGCAGGCCGCCTGACGGTGCTGGGCGCAGACGTGGCCGACGATGCACGAAGTGCACGGGCAGGGCTGGGCTACCTGGCGCACGACCCGCTGGTGTACCTCGACCTCACCGCGCGGCAGAACCTCGAGCTCTACGGCGACCTCTACGGCATCCCCGACCGCGATCAGCGCATTGATGACCTCCTCGAGCACGTGGACCTGCTCGCGCGCGCCGAGGACCCGGTGCGGGCCTTCAGCCGCGGCATGGCGCAGCGCCTGGCCCTGGCCCGCATGCTGCTGCACCGGCCGCGCCTGCTGTTGCTGGACGAACCGCACGCCAGCCTGGACGCACGCGCCACGGCGTTGCTGGACCGCGAACTCGGGGCGGCCCGGGACGACGGGCGCGCGGCGGTGATCGTGACCCACGAGGTGGAGCGGGTGGCGGATGTGGCCGACCGCCTCGTCGTCCTGCGGGCCGGACGCGTGGTGCTGGACGAGTCGACCGACGGGATGGACGCCCGCGCCGTGCGCCGTCGCTACGAGGAGGCGGCCACGTGAGCCGCCGCCGCCAGCTGGCCGCGCTCGTGCGGAAGGACCTGCGCCTGGAGTTGCGCACGCGCGAGACCATCGTTGCCATGGTCCTGTTCGCCATCGTGATGATGGCCATCCTGCAGTTCGGGTTCGGCACCCGCGACGACGACCTCACGCGGTTCGTCGGCGGGCTCATGTGGGTGACGCTCGCCTTCACTGCCGTCCTGGGCGTGGGGCGCTCATACGTGGCCGAGCGCGAGCAGCGGGTGCTCGACGGCCTGCTCGTGTCGCCGGTGCCCCGCGTGGTGATGCTGGGGGCGAAGGCCATCGCCATCTTCCTCTACATGACGGCGGTCGAGGTGATCGTCATCCCGCTCGTGGGGGTCTTCTTCGTGCAGGGGCCCTACTGGGATGCCATCGGCTGGATCGCGATCGCGGCCCTGCTCGCCAACGCCTGCATCGCGCTGTCGGGCACCCTGTTCTCGGGCCTGGCCCTGTTCACCCGCGCGCGCGACCTGATCCTCCCGGTGCTGTTCCTCCCCGCCCTCGTGCCGGTGGTCATCGCCGCCGCCGGGGCCACGCATGCCGTGGCGGGAGGGCCACATGACATGAGCGAGTGGCGGGGGTACTGCCTGTTCCTGCTCGCGTACGCAATACTTTTCTCCCTTGTCTCCGTCGCGACCTATGACGCCGTCTTCGACGACTGACAGCCCCGCGCGCATGCCCGGTGAGCGCGCCGCCCTGATCTGGGGGGTCGTCGCCACGATCCTGGTGGTCATCTCGACCATCGGGGTGTTCCTGGTCGCGCCCGAGGACGCCGACCAGGGCGTCATCCAGCGGATCTTCTACTTCCACGTGGCCATCGCGATCGCGTCGCTGGTGGCCTTCGCCGTGGCCTGCGTGGCCGGCATCCTCTACCTGCGCACCCGCAACGCCCGGTGGGACGACGTGGGCGAGGCCAGCATCCGGATCGGCCTGCTGTTCTCGGTGCTCGTGGTGATCACCGGATCCATCTGGGCGAAGGCGTCGTGGGGCACCTGGTGGGTGTGGACCGACCCGCGCCTTGTCACGTACCTGATCGTCGTGCTCATCTATGCGGCGTACTTCGTGCTGCGCTCATCGGCCGAGGACGACCGCCGCATGCGGTACTCGGCCATCTACGCCATCGCGGGGTTCGCCTCGGTGCCCCTGTCGTTCTACTCGGTGCGCGTGGCGGAATCGTTCGTGCACCCGGTCGTGTTCACGGGAAGTGGTGCAAACATGCCCGGGTCGATGCTCATCTGGTTCGTGGTCTCACAGGCCGCGATGATCGCCCTGTTCATCGCGTTGCTCGAGGTCGACCTGGTGGGACGGCGGTCCGAGCGCGCCCTGCGGCGCCTGGCACTCCGACTGGAGAACGCATGAGCGGTGGAGCCCAGTACGTGGTCGCGGCATACGCCGTCATCTGGTTCCTGGTGCTGGCCTACGTGGTGGTGCTGGGTGCGCGCACGGCGCGGGTGGGCCGACAGGTGGAGGCCATCACCCGCATGCTGGACCGCCGCGAGGGACGCGAGGGCGATGACGCGGCCGGGGGCGCCGACTGATGGGCCGCGACCTGTACCCGGTGTTCCTCGATCTCTCGGGGCGCATGGTGGTGGTGGTCGGCGGTGGTGCCGTTGCCACAGATCGCACGGCCCGCCTGGCCGCATGCGGCGCACGGGTGCGGCTGGTCAGCCCGGAGGTCCTGCCCGCGCTCGGCGAGATGGTGTCCGATGGCAGGATCGCCGAGCACCATGCCCGCGGGTACGAGGACGGCGACCTGGACGGCGCGGTGCTGGTGATCGCGGCCACTGACGATGCGGACGTGAACCGCCGCGTGCGCGACGACGCGCGCGCGATGGGCGCCGAGGTCAACGTGGCCGACGACCCGGCGGGCTCCACGGCGGTCATCCCCGCCGTGGTGCGCCAGGGCGATCTGGCCCTGGCCATCACCACGGGGGGCGCCAGCCCGGTGCTGGCCCGTCGCATCCGCGAGGACCTGCAGCAGCACTTCGGCCCCGGCTGGGCCGGGTTGATCGACCTGCTGGCCGAGACCCGCGATGAGTTGATCGCCACGTACCCCGACATCGCCGGCCGCCGCGCCGCGGTCGAGGCACTTCTGGACGCGGGCATCATCGAGCAGGTGGCCGCAGACGGACCCGATGCATGCCGCGCCCGGGTGCGCGGCGCGCTGGGCCTTGCCGCCCCGGCATCGGAGGCGGCCTGATGCCCCACCTGGTCACCGTCGGCATCTCGCACAAGACCGCGCCCGTGGAGCAGCGCGAGAAACTGGCGCTCACCGATGCCAATGCACGGACGCTCGCACGCTCCCTCGTGCGTCACCCCGACATCGCCGAGGCCGTGGTGCTGTCCACGTGCAATCGCACCGAGGTCTACGCGCATGCCCTCGATGCCGGTGGCGCGGAGGAGGCCATCTGCGACGCCCTGGTGGAGGTCGGCACGGGGATGACCCGCAGCGAGTTCGACTGCGTCCGCTACGCGCACCTGGACGACCGCGCCGTGGCCCACCTGTTCCGCGTGGCCTCCAGCCTGGATTCGATGGTCGTGGGAGAGAGCGAGATCCAGGGCCAGGTGCGCCAGGCGTGGGAGCGCTGCGCCGAGGAGCAGTCCACGGGCGTGCTGAGCGACCGCCTGTTCCGCCAGGCGCTCGAGGCGGGCAAGCGCATACGCACCGAGACGCAGGTGGCCGTGCGCCCGGTGTCGGTTTCCACCGTTGCCGCCGACCTGGCGCGCGAGGCCATCCCCGACCTGGGCGGCCGACGCGGCCTGGTGCTGGGGGGCGGGCGCATGGCCGAGGCCACCGCGCGGGCCCTGATGGAGCGCGGCCTGGGCGAACTCGTGGTGATCAACCGCACGGTGGGGACCGCGCGCGAGATCGCCGAGCGGCTGGGCGGCATGGGCCTGGGCTACGACTGCCTGGCCGATGAGCTCGCCAAGGCCGATGTGGTGGTGTGCTCCACCGATGCGCCCCACGCGCTCATCTCCGCGGCGCAGGTGGAGGTGGCCCTGGAGGACCGCCCCGCCCGCCCGATGGTGCTGATCGACATCGCGGTGCCCCGCGACGTGGAGCCCGCGGCCTCGGGCGTGCATGGCGCGGTGCTGTTCGACATCGACGACCTGGAGCGCGTGGTGGCCCAGCACCGGGATGCGCGCGAGGAGCATGCGCGCCGTGCCGAGGTGATCGTGGGCGAGGAGGTCGAGCGCTATGCCGCGTGGCGATCGG
>Ga0181588_10000158_pt1 | contig 56768 bp, 50 predicted proteins | sample 071ome_26_FD_148607 | JGI IMG/M metagenome (GOLD analysis project Ga0181588, IMG submission 148607) | Coastal salt marsh microbial communities from the Groves Creek Marsh, Skidaway Island, Georgia - 071409BT metaG (spades assembly) | ecosystem: Environmental > Aquatic > Marine > Intertidal zone...
CGTAGCCAGCAACATTTTTCATAACCTGCCCACCGAAGTTAAGAATCTCACCTCTTCCGCTCACACAGGAGATTCCGAGTACGAGATCCCGCGCGGCGCCGCGGTAGGGTCGTGCTGGACCGGAAAACCCGCATGCAATTGTCCCGCCGAGCGTCGCACCTAGCCCAAAGGCGGGAGGCTCAAAAGGAAGCATTTGGCCCGATTGACGAAGCGTATCTTTAATCACGCTAAGCGGTGTACCCGCTCTGGCGGTCATTACGAGCTCCGTTGGCTCGTAACTGACGATACCCGAGTAATCAGCCAACGAGCACGGCTCCCCTTTCGGCTCTCCGCCATAGAACGCTTTGGTATTTCCGCCCTGGACACGCATGGGCCTCGCGCTCGTAACAGCGTCCCGCACGGAAGCCGACAGCGACTCTAAGAAATCATCCACGCCGACATCCCATTAGAAGCGCGGCAGATCGGCATGCGGGAGCGTTCCGTCATGCACGTGCATCGCGTTGAACTCCGCACAGCGCGACAGCGTTGGAACCGCCTTGCCGGGATTTAGAAGTCCATCGGGGTCAAACACAGCTTTCAGCGCATGGAATTGCTCGAGCTCACCAGAGCCAAACTGCACACACATCTGATCAATCTTTTCGAGGCCGACGCCATGCTCGCCGGTGATGGTGCCGCCCGCACGCACACAAAGTTGAAGAATCTTCGCGCCGAGCTCCTCCGTGCGTTCGAACTCGCCTGACTTGCCGGCATCATAAAGAATCAAAGGATGCAGATTGCCGTCTCCGGCGTGAAACACGTTGGCAACGCGCAGCTGATAGGTATCTGCGAGCCGCGTGATTTCCGTCAAGACTTCTCCAAGAGCGCGGCGAGGAATGGTGCCGTCTATGCAGTAGTAATCGGGCGAGAGCCGGCCAACCGCTGGAAAGGCATTCTTGCGCCCGGACCAGAAGCGCGCCCGTTCTTCTTCATCGCGCGCGACCGCAACCGAGCGCGCCCCGCAGTCGTACAGGACTCTCGATACGGTTTCGATATCGGCATCAACTTCCTCTATCCCGCCATCCAGTTCGCACAGCAGAATCGCCGCGGCGTCACGCGGATAGCCGGCATGCACAAAATCCTCTGCCGCAATAATTGCCGGGTTATCCATCATTTCGAGACCACCCGGGATAATTCCGGCGGCAATAATCTTTGCAACGCTGTCCGCCGCGCTTTCAACAGACGCAAATGATCCCATCAGTACTTTCGCGACCTGAGGCTTTGGTAAAAGACGCACGGTCACCTCGGTCACGACGCCCAGCATCCCCTCAGACCCGATGAACGCGGCGAGCAGATCGTACCCGGGGTTGTCGGCCGCCTCGCCGCCGATCTCCAGCACTTCACCGCCCATCAAAACCACCTGAGCGGAAACAACGTTGTGCACCGTAAGGCCATATTTAAGGCAGTGCACACCGCCAGCGTTCTCGGCGACGTTTCCGCCAATGGTGCATGCAATCTGCGACGAAGGATCAGGCGCGTAATAAAGGCCAAGATCGGACACCGCCTCACTGATCGCAAGGTTTCGAACGCCGGGTTGAACTCGAGCCGTAGCTGCAATCGGGTCTATAGAGAGCACCTGATTGAAACGCGCCATGCTCAGCAGAACACCCTCAGGATGCGGAGTAGCACCTCCCGAAAGACCCGTCCCCGCGCCACGGGCGACCACAGGGACTGAATATTCCTGACAAAGCGACAGGATCTTCTGAACCTGTGACAGTTGGTCAGGAAGCAGTACAACCCCGGGTAGAGCGCGGTATCCGGAAAGGCCGTCGCACTCATACGGTCGCCGCTCTTCAGCCGAAAGTAACACCGCGTGCGCCGGAAGCGCCCGCAAGAGTTCGGCTACAAACAAATCGTTTAGTGGTGCAGACAAAACAGGGCTCCGCTCATTAAGACCGAGTATGTCACATGGCCACAGCGCGTCTAAGCCGAAGTAAGCGCTGGTCTGACCTCAAGGGAGACGTTAAGACGAATTGTCCGCTATCCTCTCTCTGATGACCTCGACCCCCACTGCTTTCTCAATCGCATTTCAGGAGGAGACGATCAACGCCACCTACTCCAAAGTTGATCAATTCCCTTGGCATGAGATGCCCGATGATGGCGGATGGGGCTATGGCACGAATCTTGAATACCTGAAAGGCCTTTGCGAATACTGGACTCGACACTTTGACTGGTTTGCGCAAGCGAATGCTTTGAATCGGTTCGCCCAGTACACCGCGCAAGTGGACGGACTTACCCTGCACTTTATTCATGAAAAAAGTATCGGGACTAATCCGATCCCGCTCATCATTAGTCACGGCTGGCCTGGGAGCATTGTCGAATTTAAAAAAATAATCGGACCTTTGACTGATCCCGCGCAATTTGGCGGTGACCCACAAGACGCTTTTGATGTGATCGCCCCGTCCCTTCCCGGCTTTGGGTTTTCCGGAAAACCGAAGCGGCCGATTGGCCCACGCCGAATGGCGCAGGTCTTCAATACCCTGATGACTGATGTTTTGGGCTATGAGCGCTACCTCGCCCAGGGTGGAGATTGGGGCGGCGCGATCTCGAGCTGGCTCGGCTTCGATCATGCGCCCCCGTGTTTGGGTATTCATATCAATATCCTGACCATGCGCCACGCTCAAGGTCCGATGGACAAGGCCGAGAGAGCCTGGGAGGAACAATTTGATAAAGACCAAGAAGATCAGGACGGCTACCGCGCCATTCAGTCCACCAAGCCACAAACCTTGAGCTACGCCATGATGGACAGTCCCGTAGGTATCGCCGCGTGGATTATCGAGAAGTTTTACGCGTGGTCCGATCTTGCTGATGGTGACCTGGAGAGCGTTTACAGCAAGGATGAGCTGCTGACCAATATCATGATCTATATCCTCACTCGCACTTTTAATACCGCCTCATGGATCTATTACGGGCGACAGGAAGAAGGCGGCCGCATACTGAGTCACGATAACAGGCGGGTCGAGGTCCCAACGGCTGCCGCATTGTTTCCGAAAGAATTTCTCGCCTGGCCACCCCGCTCATACGTGGACCGGCTTTACAACATCAGCCAGTGGACGCAAATGCCCCGAGGCGGTCATTTCGCGGCATTGGAAGCTCCAGAGCTTCTGATAGAAGACATTCGCGCCTTCGCCAGGCAATTTCGCTGACTCACGACCTTAACAAATATGAACACACCAGAGATACTCATTCGAGAGCTTTCGATGATCGCTCATCCCGAGGGCGGACATTACGTGGAGACTTATCGGGCCGACGATGCGTCAGCAAGCCTTATTTTTTACCTCCTCCAGCAGGGGGAGCGTTCCCATTGGCATCGCCTGACCAAGGATGAAATCCTGCATTTTTATGACGGTGAACCCATGAGGCTGAATCTTTCCGAGGACGGCAAAAATACTCGGGAGGTCTTACTCGGTCGAGATCTCCAGAACGACGAACGAATGCACGAAGTCGTGGCTAAAGGAACGTGGTTTTCGATGCAATCAAGTGGCGCTTGGTCCCTGATTGGCTGCACCGTGTCGCCCGCCTTCAGCTTTGATGATTTTGAGCTTGCGCAAGAAGATTGGAAGCCGAAGGCCTTTGAGGGCTAGACCCGTATAGCCTTTACAAAGTGCTCAAATATCGTTGACGCATTTGCGTTCATCTCTTTCATGTGGCGCTCACCCATCTTATCCAGGGCCTCGAGTGCGCCTTCGCCCTTTTCAGCAGTCAGGACCTGACGATGCACATCCACTCCACCCCAGGTTCGGATGGTCTCAGCCTCGATCTCGATATGAAACTGAACGCTCCATGCGTTATCTCCAACGCGCATCGCTTGCCACTTACATTCTTCAGAGCTCGCCAATTGCGTCGCCCCTGTAGGCGGGACATCGATCTGCACCGAGTGCCATTGCAACGCCTTGAACCGCGAAGGCAGGTGACCGAATATCGGGTCGCGCTTTGCCTCGCTCGTTAAGGCGATATCAAGAACACCGATCTCCGGAGGATCCTGCCAGGTGCAACGTCCGCCGAGTGCATCCGCAAGCAATTGGTGCCCCAGACATAACCCAAGATAGGGCCGCTTCAGGTCAGAGACCCACTTTCTTATCGCCGCTTTCTCCTCCTCCAGCCAGGGAAATTGAACGTCATCCCAGACATTCATCGGACCTCCGAGGACGATGAGGGCGTCAAAGTCGTTAAGTGAGGGGATGACATTACCCTCGTCCAATGCGATGACGGTTTGCGACACGCCGGCTGTAGCCATACAGTGCCGAAAAATTCCCGGGTGCTCACAGGCCAGATGCTGGAAAATGAGAAATTTCATGGGCCCCACCAAAAAAAGGGCCCGCGGTTGGGGCCCTTTTCGTGCCGCGAAAGAAAATCAGCAATCGAGCGTATGATCCCGCTCCCATTGACTGATCGCTGCGCTGTAGCTTCGCCAGTCCCGATGCTTGAGCTTGGCATAGCTTTCGACCAGTTCCTTGCCAAGGCCTGCTCGAAGCACTTTACTTTTCTCAAAAAGGCGAATCGCATCCAAGAGATTGGATGGCAGACGCCTGACATCCTTCACCGTATGTCCTTCAGTGTACATGTTGATATTGAGCGGTTTGCCTGGATCGCGCTTATTTGCAACGCCATCGAGTCCGGCCGCCAATACGCCTGCCTGTAGTAGATAGGGGTTCGCAGCACCATCCATGAGCCGCATCTCGAAGCGACCTTCGTCCGGCACACGCACCATGTGAGTGCGATTATTGCCGCCATAGGTAATCGCATTGGGAGACCAGGTAGCTCCAGAAAGCGTCACCTGAGCATCAATGCGCTTGTAGCTGTTGACGGTAGGGTTAAAGATAGCCGCGAGCGCATCGGCGTTGTGCAGCACCCCACCCAAAAAGTGATAGGCCATCCTTGATAAGCCCATTTTGTCGCTCGCGCTATGAAAGAGATTCTTTTTGCCTGTCTTATCCCAGACTGAAACATGGGCATGACAGCCATTGCCCGTCAAATTACTGAAAGGTTTCGGCATGAAGGTCGCCCGCAGCCCGTGTTTTTCGGCGATCGCCTTAACCATGTACTTGAAGAATACGTGCCGGTCAGCGGTTACCAGCGCATCATCAAAATCCCAGTTCATCTCAAACTGGCCGTTCGCGTCCTCGTGATCGTTTTGGTAAGGGCCCCATCCGAGCGCGATCATGCAGTCGCAGATCTCACTGATTACGTCGTAGCGTCGCATCAGCGCGGATTGGTCGTAACAAGGCTTTTCCTGAGTATCGCTCGCGTCGGAGACCGCGCTACCGTCTGGACTCACCAAGAAATACTCGCACTCGACACCTGTCTTCATACGCATCCCCTGCTTCGCAGCAAGGGCGATCTGATTTTTGAGGGCAACACGAGGGGAGGCATCGACGAACTTGCCGTCCATCACAAGGTCGCCAGCCAACCATCCGACCTCCGGCTTCCAGGGCAGTTGAATAAGGCTCGCGGGATCAGGCACCGCGAACATGTCCGGATGGGCCGGCGTCATATCCAGCCACGTTGCGAACCCGGCAAACCCGGCCCCGTCACGCTGCATGCCGGCAATTGCCCGAGCGGGAACCAGCTTGGACCGCAGCACGCCAAACAGATCCACGAAACTGATCAGGAAATACTTGATCTTTTTCTGTTTAGCAACGGCAGCTAAGTTAATCGCCATTTCAAAACTCCTCCAATGAAGCTTGCTTTGTTAGTGATAATTCTTGGGCGGACTACTATCTCACGCCGCCGACTGCGGCTCAACGATAAATGAAAGAAAGCGGATGGGCAGACGGTTTAGTTCCTCTGGGCCATGCGGCGCATCGGCATCAAAATAAAGCGAGTCACCCTCGCTCATCGCATAGGTGCGCGAACCATGTCGATAGACCATTTGCCCTTCGAGCATGTAAATAAACTCGACGCCGTCATGTTGAAACAGCGGGAAGACGTCTGACGCCTCTGAGATCACAATCAGATAGGGCTCAACCAAGGTCGCGCGGTCACCCACGGAATGCCCCAACAGATGGTATTGGTGGCCTGCTCGGGTGCCACGTCGGTCAATCACCAGACCCTGCCCTGCCTTCACGAAAGAGGCCTCGCGATCCTGCTCGAATTTACGAAACAGTGCCGTCACCGGCACGTTCAAGGCACCAGCCAATGACTGCAGTGTGGTTAATGAGGGGGAGGTTTGGCCGTTTTCAATCTTCGAGAGCATCCCAGGAGACAATCCCGCCTGCCGCGCAAGATTGGCGATCGTTACCCCAAGCTGCGTCCTGTAAATATGGACCTGGCGTCCTATCGCGTCCTCAAGGCGGTTACGTCGCTCTGCCGTCTCGGTTTGATTCGATACCACCTCAAGCGACGGTCGAGACGGACGCTGTGTCACGCGCTGGCCTTGTGTCGAGAGACGTTATGACCCGGTACCGGCACACCGGTGACCGTACTCGTTACAAGCGTTACGCTTCGTAAATCTTCAGGCTCCAGATTATGAAGGCGCGTCTTACCCGTACAACGAGCCATCATTGAGGCCTCGCCAGCGTTGGCATTTAATATTGCGCGAAGCGCTTCCGAGCGTTCATCCACGCTTCTGTCGGACGACCAACGTATGCCGTCCATGGCAATCTCACCACCCATCGCAAGCGCGGCGGTAACGCCATACACTACCGCGCTGGCGCCAAGCGCAATCAGTCTCGCGGCATCGGTTCCGGAACGAACACCGCCGCTGTAAACAATGTGTAGCGCTTCCTCACGCTTGCGCCGCCGTAAGGCCAGAACGGATAACCAGAGTAATTCAAATTTAGGCGATTGACTCAGCTCGCTCGCTAACGAGCACCCTTCTCCAGTTCCATCGATGAGCAAAACGTCGTAGTCGTGTGTCAACGCGAAATCAATCACATCATCCACCGTTGACGGATCGGAGATGCTTAAGCCTCTCAGCCTACCGCCTGCTTCAACAGCTTTCGGGTCCGCCGTGGAAGCAGGCCAGGATTGAATCCAACCCGCTGCACGGGTGTCGGGAGGTATCTGGCCGCTCAGGATCTGCAGCCAGGGAACCGATAACGGGGGCGGCGAGACGCCAAGGTACCCGATTCCATTTTTTTCTACCGCATCAGACGCCGCCCGACGCACTTCCTCCGGCGCCTCATCAAGGCCCGCAATGAGAAAGGGTTGATCCAGCGTTAGCCCATTGCCGAGGGATACATCAATTCGACAGGCTTCGCGGTAAGGATCGATCACCAGTCGCGAAAGGTTTGCAGGCAAAAACACCAGATCATCAAGAGAGGCAGGGCGACCCATGGGATAAGGGTTCTCCCGTGGCGTCAATCGACGCTGCAGCATGGCCTGATGTTTGGCGTTATCCTGAGGATGCGTTCGAGCCATTGAAAACAAATCTTCGCGATGGCGAACAGAATAGTCTGTGGAACCCGTCTCAAGATCACACCGATAGCACCTCGCAGCCTCTCTGAGCGCCGCGTGCTCGTCATAGGTGTCTTCAATTTCGGGGAAAGTCTCTGGCTTTTCGCCAACCCCGTGAAAAACCGGCTCCTCGATGGGAAGCTGCTCCCATTTCAAATCCTGGGCTACCGGCACACGCCGGGTTCGATAGGGCGTGCGATATGGGATCGGCACATCCAAATTATCCAACGCTGCTTTGACATAGTACGCCGCGCGTTGGCCATGACTCATCGCCATCACAATAGTGGATCCACCAAAGGCACCATCACCGGCGGCAAAGACCTGCGGGTCCGAGGTGCGCATGGTCGCAAACTCGGTCTGCACGCGGTCTGTCGCCATCAACCCAGCCGCATCAAGCGCCTCGCTTTCTCCTTTCTGGCCCACGGCCGCGATGATCATGCCGCAGCGAATATCGTGCGCACTGTCCGCCACTACTACCGGAGAGCGACGACCATCGCTATCGGCAGGGCCAGCTTCCGTACGTACGCAACGCAGCAGTAGTTCGTCGGCGTCTTCAACTACCTCTGTCTGCAGGGTGTTGTAGATGAACTCAATACCTTCTTTCTGCGCGTGATGCAATTCAATCTTTCGCGCTGGAATATCTTCTGGACCCCTGCGATAAACGACCTTGACCTGTTTGCATCCGGGAAGACGTAAAGCGGCTCGGCAGGCGTCCATCGCAACATCACCTCCGCCCACAACGACCACCGTTTCTGGCATCTGCGGGCGCTCGCCGGCATTGATCCGACGCAAAAAACTCACACCGTCTTCAACCTGAGGATGATTTTCTCCGGGAATCCCCATGGGCTTGCCCCACCACGCACCGATCGTCAGCAGCACCGCGCTGTGGCGCGCTTTTAATTCTTCAAGAGATACGCCCGATCCGAGTGGCGTATTTAGATGAACCGTCAGTCCTTTGCACTGACGCTGCAACCGATTGATATCTTCCTCGATAATCCCTGTTGGCAACCGAAACTGCGGGATCCCCCAAACCATCGTGCCCCCCAGGCGATCGGTCATCTCGTAGACATCGACCGAGAATCCAGCCTTGCAGAGCTCGAAGGCAGCCGTCAGTCCTGCAGGTCCCGATCCCACCACCGCAACCGATTCCGGTCGCGTAACCTCAAACTGGGTAGTCGGCGCATCCGCCCCGAGCTGGTCCATCACAAAACGTTTTAAATTTCGGATCTGCACCGCACCGTCGCTACTCTCGCGTCGACAGGCAGGCTCACAAGGCGCGTCACAGACGCGCCCGCAAATAGAACTGAATGGGTTCGTCGCCGTAATCGCTTCGAAGGCTTCGGCGTATTTCTTCTCCCAGATGTACCCGATGTACGACGGCGCATCGGTCCCGACTGGGCAGGCCACCTGACAGGGTGCCGGCACATAGTGACGATCAGCGGTATCGTCGCTGAACCCGGGAGGTGACACCGGAACCGAAATACGCTCGAGCCCGTAGACGCTCATGACAGCACTCCCGCTTCGCGGTCAGCGGTGGGGGTTTCAAAGGGCACGTAGGGTAAGCCTGTTATGTCCGCCGCCTCTGGCGTATAAGCTACCAGGTCTTCGCGGCTCAGTTTCCTCACGTCGTCGTATCCCAGCGCATCAGTGAGTGCAGCAATCTGCCAGCGCACGCTCTCCAGGAAGCGATGGATATTATTTGCCTCGACCTGCGGCTTATAACGTTTTTCGTGCTCGGGATCCTGGGTCGCAATGCCGGTAACGCACTGACCCACATGGCATTGCATACAGGAGATACAACCGCCCGCGACGATCACCGAGGTGCCAAAGGCTACGGCATCCGCACCGAGACAAAGTGCCTTAACCGCATCAATGCCGTCTCGCAGACCGCCCATCAGGACCAATTGGATCTTGTCGCGCGCGCCAATCTCATCAAGCGCCTCAAGCGCCTCAATAATCGCGGGCAACGTGGGTATCCCGACGTTATCGATCACCTCGGCGCTGCCCGCACCGGTTGACCCCTGCATTCCGTCAAGCTCTACAAAATCGAAGCCATCTTTTGAGGCAATCTTGATATCGTCGCGAATGCGCCCCGCTCCGAGCTTCACACTCACCGGCACCTGATAACCGGTCGCTTCCCGAAACTCCTCAACTTTGATGACAAGGTCGTCCGCGCCCAGAATATCCGGATGCCGTGACGGCGAGCGCAGATCGATACCCGAAGGAATCCCGCGGATCGCGGCGAGTTCAGGGGTCACTTTCTTAGCCATCAACTGGCCGCCAAGGCCCGGCTTGGCGCCCTGTGAGATATAAATCTCGAGTGCATCCGCACGACGCATATCATGAATATTCCATCCCAAACGGCCACCCAAACACTGAAAGATGAGTTGGCCCGCCGCGTCGCGCTGGGCATCACTCATACCGCCTTCGCCGGTGTTCTCCGCAATCCCCGACATGGCCGACGCCATAGCGATCGCATACTTGGTTGATCGACTCAGCGCCCCGTAACTCATGGGTGCAATCATCACCGGCATACTGAGCTTCAGGGGTCGCGCTCCGTTGATGCCGCCAATCTCAGTCGCCATACGAACCTTATCGACCACATTGCGCTCCGAGCCCGCAGTAGAAAGACTTTTACGAAAGCCGATATCGCTCAAGTGAGGTAACGGTCTCGCCCCACCATAACCTCTAATGCGATAACGACCGCTTTGCGATTTAACCGCAATGTCTTCTTGCACCTTGGGATTCCAATACGAAGAAATCCCTGAAAATGAGTTAAAGGGAATGCTTCGCATGGGGCGCTCTGGGGTGCCGTAACGAAGCTTCTTCCCGGCGTTCACTACCTTCGAAAAACTTTTGGGCGCTGAAATGTCGTAACGGTCCAGAAACTCGCGAATCGAATCGATTTCGTCGGAGGCAATATCCGTAAGCATTGCATCGGAGCCAAGATCCTGCACTTTGCCGGCAATGAAGATCTCTCCGGCAGACATATCCTCGCCGACGCGCTCGCCGGAGTCGCCAAGAATAAGAATACGGCCTCCGTACATCATGTAGCCCGCCATGAAGTTGGCGTTTCCAACGCAGCACAGAGTGCCCGCCTTCATCACTTGCCCGGCGCGCGAACCCATATTGCCCTTGATAACAATCTCGGCGCCTCGGATCGCTACACCGGGGATCGCTCCGGCGTTACCGCCGACGACGACAGATCCTGAGTACATGTTGTCGCCAACGCCCCATCCGACGTTGTGTGTCACGGTGAAATGCGCCTGATCAGTCAGTCCAGCACAAAAATAACCCGCCGACCCCTTAACCGTGACGCGAATTGGCGCCGTGAGACCGACGCCAATATGATGCCGGGCGTCAGGGTTGAGGACTTCTACATCCTCACCGGCTTCGCCTAATTTACGTAGCTGCTCGTTCGCCTCGCGAACACTCAGTTCGGCTAAATCGAGCGTGACCATGTGGCATAGGTTCCGGGTGCGGGTTCACGGGTATTGAGGGCCCGTCCAGGGAACAGCCGATTCAGAGAGACTTCCTCTGAAGCAATGGCCACCAGATCATCATCTTCGTACATGATCATCGGCTTCGCTGCGAGCCGATCTTTGGCGTAACCGATCTCGTCCTTGGTCGAGACGAGGAATGAGAACGTGCCGTCAAGGTCATCGATCGATGTCGCAAGGGCATCCTCCAGCTTGATCCCCTGCGCAAGCTTATCGGCGAGATACACGGCGATAAGCTCACTGTCGTTATCGGTTGTGAATTCGAAGCCACGCTGCTCAAGCCGGCGACGCATCTTCCAGTAGTTGGTGATCTGACCATTGTGGACAATGGCCACGTCAGCAAATCCCGTCGCCCAGAACGGATGAGAGGCCTCAGGCTTGACGTCACTCTCCGTCGCGAGTCGGACATGGCCCAGACCATGCGTGCCGCGAAACTGATTCACGTGATACCGATCGTCGACGTCATGCGCGCTGCCGATATCTTTAACAATCTCAAGGCTCGTCCCGATTGAGATCACCTTTGCGGCGTGCTCCATTTCATAAGAAAGTTTTTGCACATCACCGTCATAATGAATCGTCACTCGATAGTTATCGCCGGCCTGCGCCTCCTCCTCTATTTCTGCCCCAAGATCAGTGAGCCGTCCGCGAATCGAAGCGATGGCGCCCTCTCGGTCTGCCGACGCCTCGGGATCAATAAAGAATCGCAGTTTCAGACGTCCCGCCGGCTCTGGCGCGTAAAGAGCAAACCCGGTTGAATCGGGGCCGCGATGCTGGCACCCATCAAGCATTCGAATAAGCGCATCGCCCGTGTCAAATGCGTTATTACCACGGTACATCACGCCTGCAATGCCACACATAAAGGTTCTCGAAATAGTCGGTTAGGGCCAAACGAAGAGCGTACGCTTTATCTCGTCATACTTCAATGCTGCGAAAAAAAGTTTCCCATGAGGAAAGTTATTTCTCAAAAAATACCCGGCTAACGCCGGGTATTCTGTTTCGAGTGCGGGCTCTATCAGAAAAGGCCTTCAATCTGCCCGTCTTTGTTCACAAAGATGCTGTTCGCAGCCGGTACTCGAGGGAGGCCAGGCATCGTCATTATCTCGCCACAGATTGCGACCACGAACTCAGCGCCCGCGGAGAGTCGCAACTCCCGGATGGGCACCACATGACCTGATGGCGCGCCCAGGAGATTCGGATCCGTCGAAAAACTGTACTGAGTTTTTGCCATACAAACGGGAAAATGACTGTAGCGTTCCTCGAATTCTTCAAACTGTCCGCGCACCTTCTTATCCGCAATAATGTCCTCTGCGCCATAGATCGTTCGAGCCACGGTCCGTACCTTCTCCCAGAGAGACAGATGATCATCGTAGAGGGGTCGGAACTGAGAACTGCCCGAATCGGCGATCTTCGCCACATGAGCCGCTAACGCCTCGGTACCCGCACCACCGTCTGCCCAGTGACTGCACTCAAACACTTCGGTCCCAAATTTTGCGCAGTAGTCTCGAATAGCCTGAATCTCCGCCGGTGTATCGGACACGAATTTATTGATCGCGACTACCGCAGGCACACCAAACTGACCGATATTGCGCAGATGTCTCCCCAGATTCTCTAGGCCATCGACCAACGCGCCGACGTTCTCCGAGTTGAGGTCACTCTTCGCGACACCGCCATGCATCTTGAGGGCGCGGGCCGTTGCCACAAGCACCACGGTATCGGGCTTAAGGTTAGCCTTACGACATTTGATATCGAAAAACTTCTCCGCGCCGAGATCAGCCCCGAAACCTGCCTCCGTTACCACATAGTCGGCCAGTTTCAGCGCGGTCTTGGTCGCGCGCACCGAGTTACACCCGTGCGCAATGTTGGCGAACGGACCGCCATGAATGATGGCCGGATTATTCTCGAGGGTTTGAACCAGGTTGGGCATGAATGCATCACGCAACAGCGCCGTCATCGGACCCTCAGCCTTGAGGTCTCTGGCGTGAATGGGTTCACGCGCCCGGGTGTACCCAATAATGATATTTCCAAGCCGACGCTGCAGATCCTCAAGATCCTCTGCCAAGCAGAAGATCGCCATAATCTCTGATGCCACCGTAATATCGAAACCACCCTCTCGAGGAAAGCCGTTCGCTACACCCCCAAGCCCTACCGTGATCTCCCGCAAGGCCCGATCATTCATATCAACAACGCGGCGCCAGGTAACGCGGCGAAGATCGATACCGAGCTCATTGCTCCAGTAGATGTGGTTCTCCACGAGCGCTGCCAGCAGATTGTGTGCCGCGCCGATCGCATGAAAGTCACCTGTAAAGTGGAGGTTGATGTCCTCCATGGGCACTACCTGAGCGTAGCCGCCGCCTGCTGCACCCCCCTTCATGCCAAAGCAAGGGCCTAACGACGGCTCACGAAGACAGATCAATGCGTTCTTCCCAATTCTGTTGAGTCCGTCACCAAGACCCACAGTTGTCGTTGTTTTTCCCTCACCGGCTGGCGTGGGAGAAATGGCAGTAACGAGAATGAGACGGCCGCTCTTTTTGTCCTGTAGCGACTGTATGAAGTCATTACTTATCTTGGCCTTGGTAGGCCCGTAGGTCAGCAGCGATTCCTGGGGAATTCCTAATTTGTCGCCTATCTGACCAATCGGCAGCGTGCTCGCCGCTCGTGCGATCTCGATATCACTAGCTACTTTTTTCATTCGAAAGGACTCCTTTGGAAATTCAAACGCTCGGCGTTTTACGGCAGGAAACGCTTAAGTGAGACTTACCCCACACTCTGATCGTCCCGCCCTGTAGACGAGAGCGAAGTCTACGTGATGCATAAGCGATTGTCTCGAAGGTCGCGACTATCACACGATAAACGCTCCCCTTTTTTCAGCCGCACGCGGGCCCGGTTTAAACTAGCAGTATGTCGCCAGAGCGAAAAGGACCGATCGTACGCTGCGGGCAACTCGTGAAGCGATTCGGAACGCTTCGGGCAGTTGACGAAATTAGTTTTGAGATTCCTGAAGGCATCTGTTTTGGGATATTGGGTCCAAATGGTGCCGGCAAAACCACCACCCTACGCATGCTTCTGGGGCAGTCTCCCCGCAGCAGCGGGACGCTGGAGGTCTTCGGTCAGGACATTGATTACGGCCGGCGATACATACGACAGCGCACTGGCATCGTGCCCCAGGCAGATAACCTGGATCCGGATTTTACGGTTGCTGAGAACCTTTCGATGTACGGAAGCTACTTCCGCCTGGATCATCAAACGGTTCAGAAACGGATTCCTGAGCTGCTCTCGATGGTTGAGCTGCTCGTGCGCGCGGATGATCGAATCAGCACCCTGTCGGGCGGCATGAAAAGACGCCTCACCCTCGCAAGGGCCCTGGTCAACAATCCTGACCTGTTGGTTCTTGATGAGCCTACGACAGGGCTGGATCCTCAGGCGCGTCATATGATTTGGTCACTGGTGCATAGGCTTAAGCGCGACGGTCGGACCATCCTGTTGACCACTCACTACATGGAGGAAGCCGAACGCCTGTGCGATGAATTGATCATCGTAGATTCCGGGAAACTCATAGCGCAGGGCAGTCCCGACGCGCTGATTCGCCAACATTGCGAGAGCGATGTCCTTGAAATCCGAGGCGTGGGGACAGACTTCAAGATGAACAAGCTCCCGGAGAGCTTTCGCTCGGAATTCAGTGGAGACAGCGCTTATCTCTATTCCAACGACTCGCACGCGTTGCTCGCGTATGCGGCAAACATGGGTGAGACCACAGCACTGCATCGCAAGACCGGTCTTGAAGATGTTTTTCTGCGCCTCACCGGCAGAGGCTTGCGCGGATGACGCCCTATCGTCCCCCTCGTATCCGGCTTGAGGCGCTCGCGGTATGGCGACGCAATGCCCTCGTCTGGCGACGCCTGATGGCTGCAAGCCTGCTGCTGCACTTTGGGGAGCCCTTGCTCTATCTGCTCGGGATTGGCTACGGACTGGGCCGCTTCGTGGGGGAGATCGATGGCATGGCCTACTTCACGTTTCTCGCTTCAGGCTTTGTGGCCTGGTCGGCAATGAATGTGGCAAGCATGGAATCGATGTGGTCGGTGTACACCCGGATGGTGCCGCAACAGACCTACGAAGCTATTCTGGCAACGCCGGCTGAAGTCGACGATATTGTCATCGGCGAGCTTCTCTGGTGTGGCACAAAAAGTCTTGTGAGCGGAAGCGCAATCCTCGCCGTCGCCGCGATACTTGGCGCTGTGCAGGACTGGACCGCCCTTCTTGTCATTCCGGTCATCTTTTTAACGGGCTTATGTTTTGCCGCTCCGGGCTTAATCGTGACCGCATACGCCCGGGCGTATGAGTACTTCAACTTTTATATGACGCTGTTCATGACGCCGATGTTCATACTCTGCGGCGTCTTTTACCCCATCAGCACTCTGCCGGCACCCATGCAGATTGCTGTCCAGTTTCTGCCGTTGACCCACGCTGTCGCCATTATCCGCCCCTTGATTGTTGGCTCCCCGGTAGAAAATCTGTGGCTCCACCTCGGTGCGCTCGTACTTTTTGGCGTTATTTGCGCCTGGATCGCTGCCATCCTCGTTCGTCGACGACTTGTGCAGTAAATCGAGCGCGATTCAGACCGGGACAAAGAGCGCTCGCCCGTCCGCAACATGCTGGCGAATCGGATGTCCAATTAAGCGAGAGAAATTTTCTTCATTGGCGACCACCTCGGTGGGTCCACTGAGGCTTTCCCCATCTCCAAGCAGGCAGAGCAGATGATCACTGAATCTCGTCGCGAGATTCAGATCATGCATCACCATCACGACGACTTTCTTTTGCGTCCGCCATTGGCGCAGCAGATCCGTAAGCAGCTGTATCTGGAAATGTAAATCCAAATGATTCACGGGTTCATCGAGCAGTACCACCCGGGTATCCTGAACCGCAAGCGCAGCCAACTCAATTCGCCTTCGCTCGCCGCCCGAGAGCACGCCAAATTGTTGATCGATAAGATGCGCAATCGCATGATCGCGCGCAACGCGCTCGATTATTTGTTCGTCTTTCCGCTCTACTCCCTGCCACCGGCCAATCCAGGGATGGCGCGCGTTCACGAGCAGGTCATGTCCTGTGAGAGACGACAGATCATCCGAATGCTGAAAAAGAATTCCGATTTGCTGAGCACGCGCCCGACCTGAAAGGCGGCTTATATCCACGTCATCGATCGCAACAGAACCCGAGGCGCACGGCGCAAGCCCCGCCAGGGTGTGCAATAAAGTAGTTTTTCCGACGCCGTTTCGACCGAGAACGGACCAGACCTCGCCGGGCTTTATGGTCACATTAAGGTCCTCACAAACCCGTGTCGCGGCGACCGTAACAGACAAACCGCGGGCCTCAAGATGACTCATGAGTGTGACTGCCTGACGCTTCTTTGGAGCAAGAGGAGAAAGATGGGAATCCCGACAAAGGCAGTGATGACACCCGCCGGGAGCTGCTGAGGTGCGAAAAGTACTCGCGCCAGCAGTTCAGCAAAAACCAGAAGCGCACCGCCTGCGAGAACAGAACATGGAATGAGAATCCTGTGATCCGAACCCACCAGAAGCCGCATCATGTGAGGCACGACAAGACCGATAAATCCGATGGGACCCGCCAGGGTTACCGCGGCAGCGGTCAGGACGCTGGCGGCTAAGAGGACGGCGAGACGTAAGCCCTTTGTAGGCAAACCCAAAGAACGAGCACGCAAATCACCCTGTGCGAGCAAATTAAGGTCACGGGAGAATATAAAACTCAACAACAGCGCGAGGAAGACGACGCCGCTACGCCACCAACCCGGCGCTTGGGGCTGTAAATCGCCCATGAGCCAAAACAGCATTCCCTGTATCTGTCGTGCCTCGCTTATGGACAGTAAAAAACTGATGAGCGCGCCCCACCCGGAGGCGAGCACGATACCCGTCAGCAGTAAACGCGATGAACTCCAATCACCGGGGCCGCGAACCAGCAGCAGGAGCAATCCCATCGACAAAAGCGCGCCGGCGCCGGCCGCAACGGGGACCACACTGTAGGGCATGCCCAATATCAGTACGAGAAGCACCATCACCGCGGCCCCACCTGAAGTGCCGAGCACATAAGGATCGGCGAGCGGATTGCGAAGCAACACCTGCATGAGAGCGCCGGCCAGCGCTAAGCCGCCTCCGACCACCAGAGCACTCAAGGCGCGCGGCAACCGAAGGTCAAGCACCACAGCAGTCGCCATCGGACTGCCCTTGCCCATCAGCGCGGCGAAAAATTCTGACCACCCGATGACTACGCTTCCAATCTTTAAAGAGGCCGCCAACGCTACGGCACACAGAAGTAGTAGCACGACGGGCAACCAGAGGCGCCGTGCGGATTCTTTTCTGCTGACTGCCTGCAGCATCGTGATTATCCGTCGTATTGTGACCGGGCTATCGACAATGACCCACATATAGCTGCCATGGCGTCGACAAGCCGGGGACCCATACGCGCTACCAAATCGGCAGGGATGCTGTGCATCTGCTTGTTTGCTACAGCCTTTACCTGCGGCCACGACTCCCAGCGCGTCATCCAGGAAGCCGACTGGTCTGATTCACGCGGCCCCAGAATCACCTCCGGATTGGTCTCAAGGACTGCCTCCATGGAGACAACCGGGCTCAGCGCATCAAGCGCTGAAAATACATTTGTGCCGCCGCAGCCCTCTATCATCTGATTGACCACATGATCGCCATTTAACGTATAGATCGGCTGATCCCAGACCTGATAAAAAACGCGAAGTGGGCGCCTGTTGGATCGGGCCTTGCGCAGACGCATAACCGCCTCTTCAAAGTGACGCGCGCTATCCTCGGCAGCTTCCGGTACTCCGAGAATCATGCCCAGACGACGCATCAACGCAGCAACGTCTTCCAGAGTCCGAGGATCGGTCTCAAAAACCTTCAGCCCAAAATCCCTGAGGACCTTAAGGTCCGATTCACGATTCCCGCCGCGCCAGCCAAGGATTAAGTCCGGCTGTAGCGAGAGAATCTGTTCAAAATTAATATGACTGTGATTTCCAACCCGGGGTAAAGCTTTTGCCTGCTCGGGAAAATCGCTGAATGCCATGACACCCACCAATCGCTGCCCTGCGCCGATATCAAACAGAATCTCGGTCAGATGCGGAGCCAGGCTAACAACGCGCACAGGCGGCGCGGAGAGGGAAATCACGGAACCCCGGTCATCGACCTGCTCGAGCGTTGTGGCAAATGCGTATCGGCTCAAGAAACCGAAGAGCAGTACTAACAATCCGGTCGCAATAAGCGACCGCAACGGGAACCAGCGAAATGGAGTTCGGGCAATCATCTGTTCACAACGCCGACGCTCACGCCGAAGGCTAAAACCCCCGCGTCAGATCCAATGCGCGGTAGAGGTCATAGCCCGAGAAGCGATGCGCATGAGCCATTTAAACGGGCGCGGCAGTGGATGAGCGCCCGCTTGGTGCGCCGCTTCGGCGTGGGCTCGCTCGTCTTCCTTCATTTGCTCGACGATCGCTCGACTCTTGACGTCTGCTGTTGGCAAACGATCCAAATGACTTTCCAGATGAGCTTCGACCTGCTCCTCGGTTTCCTTTAGAAAGCCAAGACTCCATCGATCACCGAGCATTCCGGCGGATAGCCCCATCACGAAAGACCCCGAGTACCAAATTGGATTCAGGAAACTCGGCCTTCCATCCAGGTCGTTCAAACGGGTTTCACACCACTTGAGGTGGTCGCGCTCCTCGGCCGCTGCGCGCAACATGGACTGGCGAACCTGAGGGCTCGACGCTGCCAAGGCCTGACCCTCGTAGAGCGCTTGAGCGCACACCTCCCCCACGTGGTTGACACGCATCAGACGAGCCGCTGCGGCTTTATCCGATGCCGAAAGTTCCGGCGAGGAAAGCCCAGCAGCAGGATCCGGTCGACTCGACTCCGTAGATTCTGCAAACACAGTGGCGAGCGCCGTCTGCGCCGAGGCGAGCATCTGGTCGAGTGGGCTGAGTTGACGTTGCATAGCCAAAAATATGTTGATAAGACCTATTGCCCTAGCGATGCCACTTCATGCCCACGAAAAACCGCCGGCCGGGCTGTTTGTAAAAGCTTGCGTGCTCGTAGTCTTCATCAAACAGGTTAGCGACCTTGGCGGTTAACTTCCAATGCGATGCAAATCGAAAAGCGGATCTCAGGTCAACGACAGCGTAGCTGTCGATGGGAGTCGTATTGGCCAGATCATCATAGGTCTTTCCAGCCCCACGAATAGACCCTCCCACCGATAACTTATCAAAGCGACGATCCGCTCGGATCTCCAAAATCTCGCCCGGTCGTCGCGGCAAACTGTTGCCGTCATAGGTGCCGCCTTTTTGCTCGGCAGAGAGGAGGGTCAGCGCCGCCCCGATCTGCCATCGGCTGACGAGCATAGCAGCCTCCATCTCAATACCCATGACCGAGGCGGAGTCAACGTTCGCCGGCGCCGATATCGCCGCATCGTAAGCGATGAGTTGGTCGACATCACTTGCGAAAGCGCTTAGTGTCCAACGACCTTTTGGACCGCCACGCCGATAACTTGCCTCAAGGGTTGCTGATTCTTCGGGCAGGAGATTCGCATTACCAAATCCCGGGTAATAGAGTTCATTGAAGGTAGGCGCTTTGAATGCAGTACCGTACTGAAGGGTCCAACGGCCGTTTGCCTCGCTGCCCCCGCCCACACTCGCGTCGCCCGTAAACGCGCTACCGAATTGCTCGTTCTCATCGAAACGAACCGCCGCCTGGATATCAACGACTGACAGGGTCGAGATCCACTGGCCAAAGAACCCCACGTTATTCCGCGTCGTCTCCGTAAAAGCCGTTTGGCTATCAATCTGGTCATCCAGGTAGTCCAAGCCAAAGGTCGCAAGGTGCGCGGACGAGGCGGCCCAATCGCTCTGCAGACTGAGTGAGGTTCTGGCGGTATCAAAATAATCAACGAAGATGCCGTCTTTGAGCATGTCCTGCTCATCACGACTCTGGCCAGCCGACAGCTTAAGCACGATGCGATCGGTTGCCGAGACATTCGCAGTGGCTCCAAGGACGCTGGTGTAGAACTCAGTCTCATTCTGAAACGAGCCGTCGAATTCGTTTCGTCCATCTGAAGAAAGAAAGCTGACGCCGAATGTGGTTCGCTCACCCAGCGCACTCGTCAGGCCAGCCTGTAAGGAAAGGCTTTCAAAGCCATCCGGGTCATCCTCAACTGCGAAACATCCGGCATTCAGGTTTCCTTTACATACGTTGTAGCCGTCCGTCTGTTCGCTGTTGGCAGACAAGGTAAACCGTGTGCGCTCTCCGCCGGTCGACAATCGCGCTCCGGCTTTGGCGTAGCTTTCACTGCCGCCAACCAAGAACGCAGAGGCGCGGTCCGCGCGACGGGGGTCGACCGTAAAGATCTGAATCACGCCACCAATAGCGTCTGACCCATAGAGGCTAGAACGGGGTCCACGAACAATCTCAATGCGCTCAATTTGATCCGGGTCGATAAATTGGAATGCGGTCGCACCGAGCGAAGCCGATCCCACCTTAACCCCATCGATCAGCACCAGCACATGATCAGTCTCAGACCCCCGCAGGAACACAGCGGTCGGCTGCCCGAGGCCGCCGGTCTGGCTTACGATAACCCCGGGAACAGTTGCCAGCAGTTCTGCGACGGTATCCGGCTGCAACATCTCGATTTGCTCACGCTCAATAACGCTTACGAAGGCCAAAGATGCATCAACGGTTTGCGCGGTCCGCGTCGCAGTAACCACAACGGGGTTGGTCTGCGCCCATGCAGAAAGTGATACGACGAAGCCGACGAACATCGCCAGCACACTGCGGAAAAAAACCATCAAGACCTCCCACGCACTCCCCGTGCGCAAATCATGCGGGGAACGAGCAGAAGGATTAACCCCCCGTCACCGCCCCTCGCGGTGGACCTAGGATGCTTTTTGGCCGGTCTCCGGACTCGCGAGGGGCTTTCATCCGCGACCGGCGCCTTCCCGCGAAGCATTTCGCAGTGGCTTTAGCCGATCATCCTCGCTTACCGTTGCGGGGGCAGTGCCGGGTTAGCCTTGTCCTAAAACTAAAGACCTGGCGCACCGGCTTCCCGTTTCACCGCGGCTCATCAGAGAGCGCGCGACACCAGAAAGCATGGTCCATTATACGGCGGGAGCTTGGCGCCGCGGGTACTCCCGCAAGACCCATTTAGAGCCTCTTGGGCTATTAAATTTCAAGGGGGTTTCAGGTCGAACGATCCGCGCTTGACTTTAACTTCCTCAGCCCTGAGCATTCCCCGCTGGTGACGGCCCCGAGAGGGGTAAAAGGGAACAAGGCGCGCTTCGGCGTTACCTTGGCTGTACCCGCAACTGTAGGCAGAACGTACGGATTGACGTTTGCCACTGGCGAATAGCCGGGAAGGCAATATCCGTGGAGAAAACTGCAAGCCAGGAGACCTGCCGTCACCGGCGTCGCTAGCCTGAGATCGGGATCAATCTTTGGCGCGAACCACTCGAGTGGGCGACGCACCATGTCGCGAACAAGAGAGGATCGATATGACGACGCCAGTCACAACGGGTGCCACTTACCCTGCTCACGCCGCCCCATTTAAGGTTCAGGCCAGTGCTCTCACTCGAGTTTTTACTGGCCAACCTCAAACATCGCGATCATGAACCGCTCCGCGTTAACCGCTCTGCTCGGCTCGGCGATTGCCCACGCAACAGTTTTATCCTTCTGGAGCGCTTCCGCTCCGCTGACCCCGCCCGAGATACCGCTCGCGAGTCATGTCGAGGCAATACTCCTCCATGAAGCACAAAATGCAGGCGAGACAACGCACGAATCATCACCCTCGGCAGGCAGTATGCCGGCGACGCTCGAAGCTGAGCTGAGAAAAGAAATCGAGCAGCTGACCCGCACCACAGCGATGCTGGAGGCACAGCTCGCGAAGATGAGCCAGCAGAAGGCGGCTGATGAGCGTCAATATGCAGCAAGAATCGAATCCCTTCGTTCAGACCGCGTGACGGCCGAACGCGCCGCCCATGACCTTGCCTTCGAACTGTCAGGCTCGCTTATCAGAAATCAATCGCTGACCAAAGCTAACGCCCAACTCGCCGTGGACCTCGAGCATAGCGAAAACGCTGCCCGTCGTGCCGAAGACCAACTCAGGATTAATGACGGTCTTATTCTCTCTCTGGAGAACACGATAGTTGAAGCACGTATTGAAAGAACGCGTCTAATGAAGAGTCAGCAGGGACTGACTGAGGAGGTGGAGTCATGGGTTGTAAAAAACAACGCGGCCCAATCTGAGAATCAATCGTTGCGCATGACGGTAACCAAACAAGCGGTAGCGCTCGCCGACGCGAGAACGGAAAAAGAGCAGCTTCGTTCGCATGTCGAGACACTCACACACCAAACCGCGCAGCTCGAAATGGATCTTGCGGCGTTAGAAGATCTTCTAAGAGCGGAGGCTCAAGCTGCTTCTGCCAGCCAGATGAGCGCAGCAACGGGCAACGCTATTGCAGATGTGCAGCCGCTCCCGGTCGCGGGTAATCCCAAGCCGGTCTATCCCCGCCTGGCGATCAAACAGGGTATCGAGGGCGATGTGGCTCTCAATGTCAGGGTATCTGAGTCCGGCCACGTGGCGCAGGTCTCGATCATGAGCCCGAGCGGTTCGACATTACTCGACAACGCTGCCGTGGAATCCGTGCGGACTTGGCGATTCACTCCCGCTTACCGGGATGGCCGGCCTTCGGAGACCGTCACGACGGTTCCCATTCAGTTCCGACTCGTGGATGCTCGCGGCTGAGTCGGCGACTTCTCTTTAGATCACGCCTGCGCTACGCAGTGCAGCAAGGTCGGCATCCGAGCGCCGCAGAAGCTCAGACAGCACCTCTTCCGTATGCTCCCCCAGCATCGGCGGGGCGCGTAACACCTTCGGAGGCGTAGCGCTTAAATGCATTGGACTCGTGAGCACATCCAGCGCACCCAGGCTCTGATGCTTGACCTGCGTTCGCATTTTCCGATGCGCAACTTGTTCATCGTTTAACGCCTGATCGATGCGATTGATTCGCCCGCAAGGAATTCCCTGCGCCTCAATGATGGACAGCCACTGATCTGTCGTTCTTTCATGAAAAATCGCGGAAAGAATCCGGACAATCTCGGATCGATGAGCGACACGATCCTTGTTCTTCGCGAACCGCTCGTCTGTTGCGAGTTCCGACCGACCCAGAAGATCGCATAGCCGCTTGAACTGTCCGTCATTTCCCACGGCCAGGATCAGGTGGCCGTCCTGAGTGGCGAACACCTGATAGGGAACGATATTAGGATGGGCATTTCCCATGCGCTCGGGCACTTCTCCCGCCGCGAGATACATCATGGCCTGATTCGCAAGTACTGCTATCTGGCAATCAAGTAATGCCATATCGATAAACTGGCCTTCGCCTGATTTCTCTCGATGGATTAACGCGGCTTGGATCGCTGAGGCGCAATACAGACCGGTCACAATATCCGCCATCGCGACCCCTACCTTCTGCGGCCCGGCACCCTCGGTTTCTTCCGACTCGCCGGTGATGCTCATCAGCCCGCCCATACCCTGAATCATAAAATCGTACCCGGCACGATCAGCGTAAGGGCCGTCCTGCCCAAATCCGGTAATGGAGCAGTAGACAATGCGGGGGTTAATCGCCTTGAGCGTCGGATAATCCAGGCCGTAGCGCACCAGCGCGCCCACCTTGAAGTTCTCCACAACCACATCACTGACAGCGGCCATTTCGCGAATCAGAGCTTGGCCCTGCGGATCGGCCAGATTCACGGTCACCGATCGTTTACCGCGGTTAGCGCCAAGAAAATAAGTGGATTCCCCGAAGCCTTTGGATTCTGACCCCGTCACGAAAGGTGGGCCCCACTGTCGGGTGTCATCACCCGCTCCGGGACGTTCAATCTTGATGACGTCGGCCCCCAGATCTGCCAGCATCTGTGTGCACCAGGGTCCCGCCAATACGCGGCTGAGATCCAACACTCGAATATGGGACAACGCGCCCATTGACTAGCCCATGAAGGCCTGAAGTCCTGTTTGGGCTCGGCCGAGTATCAAGGCATGCACGTCATGGGTTCCCTCGTAAGTGTTGACGGCCTCCAGATTCATCATGTGCCTCACCACGTGGTACTCATCAGAGACACCGTTTCCGCCGTGCATGTCCCGCGCAATTCTTGCAATATCCAGTGCTTTCCCGCAGTTGTTCCGCTTGAGCAGCGAGATGGCCTCGGGCGATGCTCTGCCTTCATCGAAAAGCCTTCCGAGACGAAGGCTTGCGTGCGTTCCGAGAGTGATCTCCGTCTGCATATCTGCCAATTTCTTTTGGATCAGTTGATTCGCCGCGAGGGGCCGACCAAACTGCGTGCGCTCCAGCGTGTATTGGCGAGCCGCATGCCAGCAGAACTCTGCCGCACCCATTACGCCCCAGGAGATACCGTATCGCGCCCGATTGAGGCATCCAAAGGGTCCCTTGAGACCCGCAACCCCCGGCAACAGGTTTTCAGCCGGCACAAAGACATCATCCATAACGATCTCGCCCGTGGCCGAAGCGCGAAGGGCGAACTTGCCCTCGATCTTTGGGGTGCTGAGCCCCTGCATTTCGCGCTCAAGAATAAATCCGCGAATGACGCCCTCGTCATCTTTTGCCCATACGACAAATACGTCTGCAATCGGGGAGTTCGTAATCCACATTTTCGCGCCGCTTAGCCGGTAACCGCCATCTACGGACCTCGCGCGAGTCTTCATACCCCCCGGATCCGACCCATGATCCGGTTCGGTGAGTCCAAAACAACCGATCGCTTCTCCCGAGGCCAATGTAGGAAGATATTTTTCGCGTTGCGCCTCAGAACCATAGGCGTGAATCGGGTACATCACCAAACTGGACTGCACACTCATCATGGACCGATACCCGGAATCGACCCTTTCCACTTCGCGAGCGGCTAGCCCGTAGCACACGTAATTCAGTCCGGCACATCCATATCCTTGGATGGTCGACCCCAGAAGGCCGAGTTCACCCATCCGCAAAAAGATGGAGGTATCAACAGTTTCCTCTCGGTTTGCTTTGAGAATGCGCGGTTGCAGATCCTCCTCACAAAAGCGCCGAATGGACTCCTGAACGAGTTGCTCCTCGTCGCTCAGCAATTCGGAAAATCCAAGCGGGTCGCTCCAGTCAAAAGTTGCGGTTTGCTTTAGTGAAGTCCCCATTGATCTCTCCGAGTGTGTTTAACGCTGCTGAAAAAAGCCCGATTCCTTACAGTTCTTCCGCTCCAGACGGGATCGATTCACTCGATTCACACCTTTTGCCACCCTATAATACTGCGCTGCTGATGAAGACCTTTCGAATGACGTCGACCTCTTTTCCCTCTGGCCTGACCTTATGACTCTCGAACACCTCTGGCCGCTGATCCAGGTCATTCTTGTCGACCTTATGCTGGCAGCTGACAACGCGATTATCATCGGCCTGGCCGCATCAAGCGTACCGCAGGAGATGCGCAAACGGGTCATTATGTACGGGATCGCCGCGGCAGCGGTCCTTCGCATCGCGTTTGCCCTAGTCACGGTTCAGCTTTTACAGATCATTGGTCTGGTACTGGCAGGTGGATTACTTTTGCTGTGGGTCTGCTGGAAGTTATGGCGCGAACTTCGGGATACCTCAAAAGCCACTCAATCGGATGCCTCGACCCCTTCCGGTACTGCAAAATCAACCCGCCAGGCGATACTGCAGATTGTCATTGCTGACATCTCCATGTCGCTTGACAACGTGCTTGCCGTTGCCGGGATCGCGCGCGAGCATCCTTTTATTCTCGTATTTGGCCTGGCGCTTTCCGTAGGCCTCATGGCGTTTGGCGCGACATTTTTTGCCCGTTTGCTCGAAAGGTATCATTGGATCGCCTATGTCGGTCTGGCAGTCATCCTGCAGGTGGCGCTCGTTATGATTTGGGAGGGATCAAATCAGGTGATTGCCATCGCATTTGCGAATTAGTCAATTGATAGCAGTCCATTGACGGTCTTTCGCAAGAAAATGAGACACAAACCATGAATCGAAGATACTTACTCTCCCTTGTGCTGGGTGCATTGCTCCCTATTCTCAGCCAGCCTGCAGCGGGGCAATCGTCAGATATTGAGCGGGCTGTAGCAGCATACAACAGCGGTGACTACGCTACGGCTATTGCCCTCTTCGAGCCCAACGCGCATCAGGGTAATCGCGACGCCCAGTACGCGATGGGTGTTGCCTATTACGAGGGAAACGGTGTCAATCGAGATCTTGACGAAGCGCTGACCTGGTTTCGAAAAGCTGCCGATTCCGGGCACCCAACGGCCATGTTCAATCTGGGTGTAGCGCACTGGCAAGGACGTGGCGTCGAGAAAAGTTTCGCTAAAGCCGTCGACTGGTGGGAACGCGCCGCCGAGCTCTCGGATATACCCTCTCAATACAACCTGGGTCTCGCCTACTACCGAGGCACCGGTGCGGAGAAAGATCTTGGCAAGGCTCGGGAATGGCTCAGTAAGGCTGCAGCTCAAGGACATGCCGACGCGAAACGCGTGCTTGCGATGATGGATGAAGCGTCAACCTCGGTCGCAAGCACCCCAGCCAACACGCAGGCGCCCCGCACCACAACTCAAACCAATACGGCCTCGGGCGCGGTGTCATCCAGTGCCGAGGCGGCGCAAAACGTCATTACCGTAAATTTCCGAGCGGCGCAGATCGCCTATGATCAGCTCACGATGCGCGCCGGCCCTTCCGGTAGTGCAGTCCTGCTGGGCACCCTCAAGCAGGGCACGCCGGTAAAGATTCTCCAAACAACCGGCTCCTGGGCGCGAATCGAAGTGCCCTCGGCGCCCCGCTTCTGGGTATTCGGCAGTTATGTGGACGGTGCGCCCTTGGGGCGGATCAACGCCGATAAGGTACGTCTGCGTACCAGTCCCACCACGGGGACTGATTCCTCTATCGTTGCCCAGCTTGACCGCGGAAGTGCGGTCACTGTGCACGCGAGCTCAGGAGACTGGAAGCAAGTCAGCGCACCGTCTCGAATTTCAACCTGGGTGCAGATTTCGGGGCTCGCAGAGCAAAATCCCGTGACGCAAAGCTGGATGGATAATTTCAACGCCCTTTCAGGTGACCGGGGCGCCAGTGCTTCATCATCGGCTCCCGCAGCACCCGCCCAGGCGTTCAAAGCGGCTTGGACAACGACTGATGAAGTGGCCATACATGGCCGACCCGCATCGAACTCGCCGCTTCTTAACTACCTGAGCAACGAAACTCCCCTAAAGGTTATGGGGAGCAAAGGGGACTGGCTGATGATTCAGCCGCCGGGTGGTATTGATGTGTGGGTCTATGGTCAGTTCGTTACCGAGAACGGCAGTCGAGCTGAAATCAACGATGATCGAGTCCGAATCCGTTCGCTTCCGTCCAGCGCGAATGGCTCTGATGTGCTCGGTCTTCTGGACCGCGGCGCAAGAGTTGAGGTGGTCAGTCGCAAAGACGGCTGGGTTCGCGTCCGGGTGCTTCACTCCGTCGCGGGCTGGATCCTAAAAAAGAATGCAACCGCTCCGGGAGCGTTATCAAGCGGCTGGCAAGAGCGCTGGAATACGCTCCGCGCCGAGGCTGCAGGCGGATAGCCCGAAACCTCTCTTAACTGATTGCATTGCCGGCGTTGCGTGCTCGACTACCCAACTTAGGGCTGGTACTGGTGCTCGGAGTTGCGCCGGCGCTCTGGGCACAAGGCGACGCTTCACTAAGCCGTTTGATGGAGGAGGAGCGGTACGAGGAAGCCCTGAACCTTATCGACACCCAAATAGCGAGCACCGCCGCCGATGTATTCGATCTTCAGTTCCAGCGTGCCCGCCTCCTGCTGGCAACTGGACAATCAGAAAAAGCCGAGGAAACCTATCGGTCTCTTATCACGCGCTATCCCGGTAGACCCGAACCGTACAACAACCTTGGGAAAATTTATGCAGCCCAGGGCAAGCTCGATCAGGCAGCCGCATTACTTCGGGCGGGTCTTTTTACCGATCCAAATTATCGAACGCTTTACGACAATCTCAGCCAAATCTACTCTGAGCAGGCGGCACGCTCGCTGCGCAGCGCATTAGACCCGTCGGATCCAAAGGCGGACTCGGCGCTGCCGTTGCGGTCGCTGAGCGAAATTAAACCAAGCGCGGCGTCTACCTCAGAGTGAGTACTTTTTATTTAGCCACCGGCCGAGCGCGTCGGACTCTTTTTTTATTAAGTTTTTGCGCTTCGGCATCTCTCTTATCGAGCGAGGTTGTCGCGAACAATTATGAGACGCGACTATTGGAAGCCGCTCGGCTCGCAACCGAAGGTCAGTCCCGCGAAGCGGTAAACGCTCTTGACCAATTACTCGTTGATTACCCTCAGAGTCGGGTGGGTCATTCCTTGCGTGCCGAGCTTCTGTTTCGGCTCACAGGCCGGTCTCTTTCAGTAACAACTGAGAAGTCCCCCTCAATACAGCAAGCTCTGAAGCCACTGAATGAAGAGCTAGGGCTGCGCTGGAGACACGTAAATAAAGCGCACGCTGAGGTCGAAACGATCCTGCCATCAAACCTCTTGAAGCCCTCCGTAAAGAGCCCCTTTGCGATTTACGTTGATCTACCGGCCGCAAGACTTTACGTGTTTGATACCAGAGATCCCACGCCGACCGCGCTCATCAGCTTCTACGTCACCATCGGGCGCGAGGGGTACGGCAAACAAAAAGAAGGCGATCTCAAAACGCCTGTCGGCGTATACCGGCTGACGGGATATAAACCCGGCAAGAAGCTTCATGAACGCTATGGCTATGGCGCGCTAACAACTGATTACCCGAACGCGCTCGATAAAAGTTTAAAACGCACGGGGTATGGGATTTGGATTCACGGCACCGAGCCGGGTTGGGAGAATCGAGGGCCAAGAGCCAGTGACGGCTGCATCACATTGAGTAACACCGACTTTGAAACCTTGGTAACCCGCTTCCCCATGGGTAAGGACACCCCAGTGATTATTGATGACGCGCCCCAATGGATGTCGGCTACGACCCTGAATCAACTTCGGCACGAACTGGAATCATCACTCCCGCTCGAGAGCGGTGAAGAACAGCTCGAGAAAGGTTCCGATCTCCCTGGAGTCCCGCACGCATGGCCGCAATCACCGCTCGCCGCGTTTCAGGAGATTTACCAATACCCCGCTTCACGTGCCACACTGATCACGCGTCGCCTTTTGCCCGAAACCGGCGATCACGCTATTGCGATCGATGAATACTGGACGCAAAACGCCTCTGGAACCTGGGAGCGGATACCTTTCAAGCCTTAATAGCCCGCTTCCGTCTTGACTAGGTTTGGCCACTGACCCGTGGCTTTATGATCTCGGATCGCGTCTGCAATGTAGCGGCAGGCCGTTGGCGGAAACGTTATGCTGCCGATGTGCGGAGTTACCAATACCTTTGGGTGATTCCACAGCGGGTTCTCTTCAGGCAGGGGCTCCTGCTCAAATACGTCGAGTGCGGCGCCGCCAAGATGTCCGCTGTCCAAAGCGCTCAAAAGCGCGGGCTCATCAATCAGATCGCCTCTTCCCGCGTTGATCACAAATGCGCCGGTGGGAAGATACGCCAAGGTTTCTTCGTTCAGAATGTGTCGGGTCTCCTGCGTAGCCGGCATCAGAAGCACCAGAATCTCTGCCCGACCTAAAAACGTCTTAACCTGATCGGCGCCATGAAAAATCTCAACGCCTTCGATCTCAACCGCGGAGCGGCGATAGCCAATCAGCCGATAGTTGAGCGTCTTTAATTGGCGGGCCAGCGCTTCCCCCAGTTTTCCCAATCCCATGATCCCCACGGTTACATCAGGGGCCGGGCGCTGGGTCAACTCTTCCCAGTGCTTCGCTTGTTGTTGGCGCTCAAAAAGATGTATCAGGCGATGAAACCGCAGCACATTAAATAGACAATACTCCACCATCCCCGCTGTTAATTGAGGCTCCACCATTCTGACAATGGGAACGCCCGTCGGCAGGCCCGGGCACCTCAGCAAAGAGTCCACGCCAGCGCCGATGGAAAAAATCACCTCAAGATTCTCAAGCGATGCAAAGAGCTCTGCAGGGGGCGCCCATAAAAGCGCGCAATTGATCTCCGTGGGATCGCCCACATCCGGCCAAATCCGCATTTCGATCTCCGGGGCAATTTCCCCAAAGGTCTTAACCCACTCCGTATCGCGAGAGTCGGTCTTAAGCAGCAATATAGGTTTTTCGAGAATACTCATGTCATCAGAATGTCGGGCGGTTTGTCATTGCGCTGGGACGATACAACTGCTCTCCGTTTAGGGGAAGGGTTCGGGCGGCTCAGTCTAACCTGATGCGTTCACTGGGCAGTAAAAACCTGATCTATCGCCCGCAGACTTCAGCTGTCCCCCTGCCAAGGTCAAATTAAAGCGCCTGCTGAAAGTTCTAACCCTTAATGACTATTTTAATTAGTAGAACCTTATTGAGATTATTTTTTTGTCGGTCTACACTCAAACGCATAAAGATTCGACGACATGGTTAAGTCGATCTGTTCCCAAAACCGTGGAGGAATCATCAAGCGATGAGCGCCGACGACGTTTTCGTCCGATTCAAAGAGGTCCAGAAAAGTTACGACGGCGAGACGCTGGTCGTGAAAAACCTGAACCTCGATATTCCGCGTGGCGAGTTTGTCACCATGTTAGGCCCTTCCGGCTCGGGGAAGACCACATGCCTGATGATGCTTGCGGGATTTGAGCCGGCCACTCACGGGGAGATCTATCTCGGGGATCGCCCGATTAATGCGGTACCTCCACACAAGCGCGGCATCGGCATGGTGTTCCAAAACTATGCGCTGTTTCCGCACATGACGGTCAATGAAAACCTCGCGTTCCCCTTGGAAGTCCGTCGGATGAGCAAATCCGAGATTGCAAGCCGCGTGAAGCGCGCTTTGGACATGGTCCAGTTGGGCGCCTTTGGCGAACGCCGCCCGGCGCAGCTGTCCGGCGGCCAGCAGCAGCGCGTCGCCGTAGCGAGGGCTTTGGTCTTTGATCCCGATCTGGTACTCATGGACGAGCCTCTGGGCGCGTTGGATAAGCAGCTGCGCGAACAAATGCAGTATGAGATTAAACACATCCATGAGAGTCTGGGCGTTACGGTGGTCTACGTGACTCACGATCAGGCCGAGGCGTTGACGATGTCCAATCGCATCGCCGTGTTTGACGACGGCGTGATTCAACAGTTGGCAAGCCCGAGTGACCTATACGAGCGCCCCGAGAACGCGTTCGTCGCCCAGTTTATTGGTGAGAACAACCGCCTGCATGGCACGGTTCAGGCGATCAACGGCGATCAATGCAAGGTAACGCTCGAAAGCGGGGAAGAAATTCAAGCGCTTAAGGTGAACGTGGACGGGGTCGGCGACAAGACCACCCTGTCGCTGCGTCCTGAGCGCGTCGAGGTGAATCCCGAAGCGGGAAAATTTCCCAACGTTTTCAATGCCAAAGTCGAGGAACTGATATATCTTGGCGACCATATCCGAACCCGCGCGACCGTCTGCAGTAACAGCGAGTTCATTGTGAAAATTCCTAATGCGTCGCATCACGCGTCGCTCAATAAGGGAGATTCAGTAACGTTCGGCTGGTCCATGGAGGACTGTCGAGCACTTGACGTCTCGGCATCGCACTAGGAGCGGTACTGAGATGTTTCCTAGCGTCGAAAGACGATAACCAACCTCGAGAAGGAGGACAATAAATGAGAAACCATCTCATAAAAACCACTCTAGCTTCGGCAGTTATTGGCACTGTCTTAGCGGTACCGGCACAGGCCGACGTCACCGTCGTGTCCTGGGGCGGTGCTTACACCATGAGCCAACAAAAAGCCTATGCGGACACATATGCCCCCGGTGGCATCAACTTCGTAAACTACAACGGTGGCCTTGGAGAAGTGCGCGCACAGGTTGAATCAGGCAACGTGACTTGGGACATCGTCGACGTGCTACCCCACGAAGCCCGAGTAGGCTGTGACGAGGGTCTTTTCGAAGAGCTGCCTCGCGATGTGTTCGTCAAAGCGCCTGACGGCTCTTCAATGGATGACGACATGTTCGTGCCGGTCCCGAACGACTGCGTGGTGCCACAGATTTTCTGGTCTTACGTGCCCTTCTATCAAAAAGGCACTTTTGACGGAAACGCCGCCGGCAATCCGGAGACCATTGCTGACTTTTTTGACGTCGAGAAATTCCCGGGTAAACGGGGTATCCACACCTGGGCCAACGCGACCGTCGAGATGGCGCTGATGGCTGACGGCGTAGCCCCAGGCGACGTGTACAAAACCCTCAGCACGAAAGCCGGTCAGGACCGCGCCTTCGCAAAACTCGACACCATCAAAGATCACGTGGTGTTCTGGTCCGCCGGCGCTGAGCCGCTGGAGCTGGTGAAGAGTGGTGAAGTTGCCATGTCTCTGGCGTACAACGGCCGAATCGGTGCCGCTGTGCTGTCTGAGAACGCGCCTTTTGTGACCAACTGGGACGGTCAGGTGCTCGAGGAGGAGTGGCTGGTGCTGCTGAAAGGCTCCCCGAACCGTGATGAGGCGCTTAAGTTCCTTATTCACGCCTCTGCGCCAGAGCAGCAAGCCGGTCAGGCAAAGTGGATCACCTACGCGCCGATGCGTAAATCCGGTATCGACATCATCGCAAATAGCGAAAATTCAGGAAAGCCGTGGTTCAACACCGGCGTAAACATCCTGCCCTTGATGCCGAACGCTAGCGAAGCCACTTCGAAAAAGCACCTTTATGCTGACCCGGTGTGGTGGGCGGATAACGGTGACTCGATCAGCGAACGCTTCAAAGCGTGGATGGGTCAATAAGTCCTGTCGTGACTTGTAAGTGACCTGTAAGTTGTAATCAGAAGCCGGGGTCTCGTGTTAAGCGATACCCCGGCTTTCTTTTCACTTCTTCAGAAATAAAACAATGGCCAGCAGCATCCCGTCCAACACCGCACCGCTTTTAACCGCCGACGGCACGCCGCTCAAGGTCAGCCTGCAGCGATCGCTTCGTCGCAGCAAACTTCGGGCGATCGGATTGGTGCTTCCGCCGCTGGTGTTCCTGCTTGCCCTCTTCATTATTCCGATTGGCGATCTGCTGACGCGCAGCACGGACGATACCCGAATCAACTACCAACTCCCCCTGACCTTCGCATTACTGAAGGACTGGGATCGACAAGAATTGCCAAACGAAGAGATTTATGAAGCCCTGTTCCGTGACCTGGGAACGGTCAACAAATATCTGATCGAAAACAACTACGCCAATACGGTCGATCCGAATGACCCGGCGTGGAAAGTAGCCATCCCCCGGAAAGGCCCCTATCGCGAAGCCATGCTTGAGATTGCGCCCGATTGGCAGTCTCCGAAGCGATGGCTTCCGCTGCAAAAAATGGCAATAGAGGCCTCCAAGGCGACGGGAACAGACGTCGAGATCCGGGTCGCAAAAATCAAAGCTGAATTTGGCATCTGTAAAAAGATCACGCCGCTTGATAACGCGACCTGCTCCAATCTTTACCGCGAACTGCTGAAGTGGGATGGAAAAACTGATCCCGATGAAAAGCTCTTTAAGGCGCTTTTCAAGGATCTCAGCTATGCCGATAAATACCTGCTCGGGAAGTCAAGCACCCGAATGAATTACGAGAAGCCTGGATTTAAGAGCCTTTTGAAGGTTTCCGGCCGAAAGCTCAAAAAGATTAAAGAAGGCCCCTACAAGGAGGCCATGATCAAGGCGGACGAGCGATGGGGGGATATCGCGTTCTGGCACGCCATGGTCACGATGCAAAGCCCGCAGACATCGGTCTATTACCTCAATTCGGTGGATCGGAAGTGGGATGAAAACGGCAACGTCGTCATGCAACCCGAAGAGCGACGCGTGTACGTCATGCTCTGGAAACGCACCCTGTGGTTGAGTCTTATCGTAACGATCGGGTGTCTGGTGCTGGCCTACCCGGTCTCCCATCTGCTTGCGACGCTACCGCTTAAGTACTCGAATCTTTTGATGATTTGCGTTCTGATGCCGTTTTGGACCTCGCTTCTGGTGCGCATCGTAGCCTGGATGGTGATGCTTCGCCAGGAGGGCGTAGTCAACGACACGCTGGTCGCTCTCGGATGGCCGGACGACAGCCGACTCGAGCTCATGTATAACTTCACGGGAACCGTGATCGTCATGATCCAGATCCTCCTGCCGTTCATGATTCTGCCGATTTATAGCGTCATGAAAACCATACCCCCAAGCTTGATGCGGGCGGCACAAAATCTGGGCGCTCCTCCGTCACTCGCGTTTCTGCGGGTTTATATGCCGCAAACCTTGCCAGGCGTGGGAGCCGGGGTCATTCTTGTATTCATTGTCGCTATTGGGTACTACATCACCCCGGAACTTGTGGGCGGTAAGGATGGCCAGCTGATCGGCAATATGGTTGCTTACCACATGCAAAAATCCCTGAACTGGGGTCTTGCTGCAGCGATGGGTGCGATCCTGCTTGTCGCGATCCTGATTCTGTACTGGATTTATGACAAGGTCGTGGGCATCGACAATATGAAATTGGGCTAAGACCATGGCGCTACCCTCTTACGCAACGCCTGCGCAAAAACTCTGGCACTACATTTACATCGCGATCTGTAGTCTGGTGTTGTTCTTCCTGGTGATGCCGCTCCTCGTGGTCATCCCGATCTCGTTTACGTCGTCGCCGTTTTTGCAGTTCACGCCCGAAATGCTTCGACTTGACCCCGAAGCGTTTTCGCTTCGGTGGTACCGACTCATGATGGGCGATTGCTCCGATCCCGGCATTACCACCGTCTGCAGCGACAACTGGAAGATCGGCGCAAAAAACAGCCTGTTCGTGGGTCTGGCTGCGACGGCTTTGGCAACAACGCTTGGTATTCTCGCAGCGCTCGGCCTTAGCCGACCGGTGATGCCCGGCCGAAAACTCATTATGGCGCTCATGATTTCCCCTCTTATCGTGCCGCTGATCATTACGGCCTCGGGTCTGTTCTTCTTTTTCGCACGATTTAACCTGGTTGCAACGTATCCCGGGCTCATCATGGCCCACACGATTTTGGGCTTGCCCTTTGTGGTTATTACGGTGACCGCTACGCTTGTGGGCTTTGATCACAATCTGACAAAAGCCGCAGCAAGTCTCGGCGGCGGGGTATTGCGTAACTTTTTTAAGATTCAGATGCCGCTGATTCTGCCCGGCGTCATCTCAGGCGCGCTGTTTGCCTTCATCACGTCTTTTGATGAGATCGTTATCGTGCTCTTTGTTGGGGGGCCTGATCAGATTACCCTGCCTCGACAGATGTGGTCTGGGGTACGTCAGGAAATCAGTCCGACCATTCTGTCCGTTGCCACAATACTCGTGATCCTCTCGATATGCCTGCTCACAGTCGTGGAACTTTTGAGGCGTCGTAACGAGCGGATTCGCGGCATCCGGCCCACCTAAATTCCGCTGCATTCTGCGGAGACCGTCGTGACCCATAATCAATCGGCGCTGGAAGTCTCCGATCTCTACAAGCGTTTTGGTGACGTCGAAGTACTCAAAGGCGTGACAATGGACGCGGGTGTGGGCGACGTGATCTCTCTCTTAGGTGCATCGGGATCGGGAAAAAGCACCTTTCTTCGCTGCATCAACCTTCTCGAGACACCCGACCGTGGCACAGTCACCGTGCATGGGGAGACGATCGAGATGACCATCGGCAAGTCCGGACAGCCGGAACCGGCGGACATGGCTCAAGTCATTCGCTTGCGCGCCCGTCTTGGCATGGTTTTTCAAAGCTTCAACCTTTGGCAGCATATGACCGTTCTGGAGAATGTGACCGAAGCCCTGGTTCAGGTGCTGAACATGTCGAAGTCCGCGGCCTATGAAAAGGCTTGCTCCACGCTAGAGAAGGTGGGGATGTTTGATCGGAAGGACTACTACCCGGCACACATCTCAGGCGGCCAACAGCAGCGCGCTGCGATTGCGCGGGCGCTGGCCATGGATCCGGATGTCCTGCTCTTTGACGAACCCACGTCGGCCCTTGACCCCGAGTTGGTTGGTGAGGTGTTGAAAGTAATGCGCACACTTGCCGATGAGGGTCGCACCATGATTGTCGTCACCCATGAGATAGGGTTTGCACGCGATGTATCCGATCAGGTTATCTTTTTGCACGAGGGCGCGATTGAGTCGCAAGGCACGCCTCATCAGATGTTCAATGAACCGGAATCGGAGCGCTTTCGCCAATTTTTATCGAATGCACTGCATTGATAGGGCTTGCGTGCCCGCCTCGGTGTAGTATTTGCACGTTGTCATAAGTTCAAAACCCAATGGAGAAATGGAGAACCAAGATGATGAAAAAGAAACTTACAGCGCTCGGTCTGGCTGGCCTGCTGGCGCTCTTTACCGGAAGTGCCTCAGCCGATGGGCACGCTCTTCGCGTGGGCGTTGAAGGCGCCTACCCGCCGTTTTCCTGGAAAGAAGCGGACGGCACCCTTAAAGGCTTCGACATCGACTTCGCTATGGAAGTCTGCAAGCGCCTGAATCGCGAATGTGTTCTGATTGAGCAGGAATGGGATGGCATGATCCCCGCCCTGCTGGCAAAAAAATTCGACACCATTATTGCCTCGATGTCCATCACCGAGGAGCGTAAGAAGAAAGTCGACTTCACCGTGAAGTACTACAACACGCCAGCCAAACTGGTGGCTAAAAAAGGTGCGGGATTTGCCGGCACAGCGGATGGTCTGAAGGGCAAGCGCCTTGGCGTTCAGCGGGCCACGACTCACCAGTGCTCCGCTGAGAAGCTGTACCCTGGGGCTGAAATTGTCCTGTACGCAACGCAAGAGGAAGTCTTTCAGGACTTGGCTGCCGGTCGGCTGGACGCGCAACTGTCCGACTCCCTTCAAGCCTACGAAGGATTTCTGTCACAGGATGCGGGCAAAGGTTTTGACTTCCTGGGTCAGGATATCGATGACGTCGAGTGCCAAGGCGTAGGCGCCGGCTTTGCCGTCCGCAAGGAAGACTCGGCACTGCGTGATGCTCTCAGCAAGACCATTCTCGCTATCCGGGCCGACGGCTCCTATAAAAAGATGAACGATAAATATTTTGCGGTAGATATCTACGGCAACTAATTATCCGGTCCTAAGGCATTGACGGGCCCTTAAGGGGCCCGTTTTTGTTTTAATCACACGATGGACTCGGTCTGGGAATATCGCATGTTGCTGCTGTCGGGCACAGCAGTCACCATCCAGCTTGCGCTTGGCTCGCTGGCGCTCTCCGTGCTTCTGGGTCTCGTGGGTGCATCGGCAAAACTGGCGAAGAGTCCGCTCTCAAACCGGATCGCTAGCGCTTACACCACGCTCATTCGCGGCGTCCCTGATCTTGTCCTCATGATGCTGCTGTTTTACGGCGGGCAGCAGATTGTTAATGACCTTGGCAGCCTCACGGGCCTGTGGGGTTACGTCGAAATTAATCAGTTTATTGCCGGCGTCTGGTCAATCGGTTTCGTTTTCGGCGCCTATATGACGGAGACTTTTCGCGGCGCCATCCTGGCGATACCGCGGGGACAGATTGAGGCGGGGATTTCGGTTGGCATGAGACCCTCTCAGATATTCCGCAGGATCACCTGGCCGCAAATGGTTCGCCACGCGCTCCCCTCTTTTACCAACAACTGGCTGGTGTTGATCAAGGCCACGGCGCTCGTCTCCGTAATTGGGCTACATGACCTGGTGTGGAATGCCTCAACAGCCGGGCGCTCGGTTCGAGAGCCCTTCACTTTTATGTTTGCCGTACTCGTGATTTATCTTATCCTCACCGCCTGCTCGGATGTCGGACTACGGTGGATTGAGCGGCGTTATAACGTCGGCGTGGATAGAGCATGACCGCGGCCAACGGCGAACGCACACTCTGGGAATACCTCGCGGACTTCAGCGAGAACCATTCGCCACTGGACTTTGTTCTTATCGCAGACCATATCGATAAGTTCTTTTACGGTGCCCTGCTTACGCTCGAAATAACCCTCATTTCATTAATCATCGGCGGGCTGCTCGCCATTCCTCTTGCCGTAGCACGTGCCTACCGCCGACCTTGGTTAAATCGGCCCATATGGTGCTTCACCTACTTCTTTAGAGGAACGCCTCTGCTGGTACAGACTTATCTCGTTTACTACGGGCTCGCCCAGTTCGATTTTGTTCGCGAGAGTTTCTTATGGGATCCTGTACTCTCAAGCCCTTGGTGGTGCGCATTGATCACCTTCAGCTTGAATACCGCCGCCTATACCACCGAATTCCTAAGGGGCGCCATTGAGAACACAGCGAAAGGTGAGATTGAAGCGGCGAAAGCATGCGGGATGCCCACTCTTCGAATGCTGCGGCGAATCATTCTGCCCAGCGCTTTTCGCAGGGCGCTGCCGGCATATTCCAATGAGGTTATTTTCATGCTGCACAGTTCGGTTGTGCTGAGCACCATTACCCTGCAGGATATACTCGGCGTCGGCCGCTGGCTGAACGGACGATACTATCTCGCTTACGAGGGCTTTATCACAGCCATGCTGTTTTACATGGCTCTCGTCTTTCTCATCAGTCGCGGCTTTCGCGTATGGGAAAGCCGCTGGTTAAAGCATCTGCGGCCTCGGGAAACTGCCGACGCGTAGACGTAGACTTCGCATTAAACCCTGTTGAGTTCGTCAAGGAATGAATGAAACCGTAGAAATCGCCCAAACGCTCATCCGCATCGGGTCCGTTACTCCAGAAGATGCCGGTTGTCAGGCCCTAATTGCTGATGCGCTTACACCGTTTGGTTTTGTCGCGGAACCGATGCCCTTTGGCGACGTGAGTAATCTCTGGCTGCGCCGTGGCGAAAAACGACCACTACTCGTTTTTGCCGGTCATACCGATGTGGTACCGACGGGACCCGAGGGGAATTGGGTATATCCGCCGTTTTCCGGCGACATCGTTGATGGCATGCTTCACGGACGTGGGGCAGCAGACATGAAGGGTAGCCTTGCGGCCATGGTCACGGCCTGTCAGCGATTTGTGTCAGCTCACCCCAATCACCACGGCTCGATCGCCCTGCTGCTGACAAGTGATGAGGAAGGTCCGGCGGTTGACGGCACGGTGCAGGTCATCAATACCCTTAGCGCACGCGATGAGCGTATCGATTGGTGCGTCGTCGGTGAGCCAACCAGCTCTGAAACCCTGGGCGACACGATCAAGAACGGTCGCAGGGGATCGCTGGGCGGAATGCTCACCGTGTTCGGTCGGCAGGGGCACGTCGCGTATCCGCATCTGGCCGACAACCCCATTCATCGACTGACGAACATTCTTTGCGCTCTCGCAGACACGCACTGGGATGACGGCAACGAGTATTTCCCAGCAACTACATTCCAAGTCTCTAATATCGAGGGCGGTACAGGTGCAACCAATGTGATCCCTGGAGATGCGCGGGCTAAATTTAACCTGCGTTTCTGTCCCGATCACACGGCCGAATCACTTCAGGATCAAATTCATCTAACCTGTCAGACTCATGCCGAGCATTACCAGATCGATTGGAGTCCGATTGGCAGGCCCTATCAGACCTTGCCCGACACCCTGCTCGAAGCAGCGGTGACTTCCGTTGAAGCCGTAACAGGACACCGGGCAAAACTATCGACAGATGGGGGAACCTCCGACGGTCGATTTATCGCGCCGACTGGAGCGCAGGTTATTGAACTGGGTCCGTTGAATAAGACCATTCATCAGGTCGATGAGGTAGTTAATGCCCAAGACATCTCTGATCTTTCTTTAATCTACGAGGGCATTCTGCAGCGACTACTCGCTTGATTCGGGCTGAACCTTTTGCATTAACAAACCGTAATCTGCCGGTTATCTTGCCGTAACGCCTGACACCCTAATCTGTGCTGACTTTCATCAGCCATCACAGAGAGGGCCACCATGCGCATATCCGCGTTATCACTGCGAAGTCAGAAAACGAAACTCGCCGTCGTTGGGCTTGCCGGGCTCACCGCCCTCGGCGCCATTACCTATGCCCGGCAGGGCATCACGGCCATCCCAGGGCCTGCCGACACCCGCATCATTCAGCCCGCGGCCGGGTTTGCTGATCTGGTGGAGGCGGTTCGCCCGGCCGTCGTCAATATTTCTGCCCGGAATATTGAAACGGTTGGGCTTGCCCCCTTCGATCAACACCGCGGCTCAGGACCCCAGAACCGTTTCGAGTTCAACGGATCTCCACAGATGCGTCAGTTCATGGAACGCTTCTTCAACCAACAAATGCCGGATCAATCTCAACGACGCCCTGAGAGCCGTTCCCTCGGCTCAGGATTCATTGTTGATTCGTCCGGATTGGTGGTAACCAATCACCACGTCATCAAGGGGGCTCAGGACATCGAGGTCATCTTGGACGATGGACGAACGCTTGAGGCGTCTGTCCGGGGTGTTGATCCAAGAACCGATCTCGCCTTATTGGAAGTCCATTCGGAGCAGCCTCTTCCTCAGGTGCGCTTTGGAGACTCCGATAGCGCTCGGGTGGGCGATTGGGTCATCGCCATCGGAAATCCATTTGGCCTAGGCGGCACTACGACTTCCGGAATTGTTTCGGCGCGAGGACGCGATTTACGAGATGGTCCGTACGTGGACTACATCCAAATTGATGCACCGATCAACCGCGGAAACTCCGGTGGCCCGTTGTTTAACCACGAAGGAGAAGTGATCGGAATTAATACGGCGATCTTCTCACCGAACGGCGGAAGCGTGGGTATCGGATTTGCCATACCGTCCGCTCAAGCTGAAACGGTAATTAATCAATTACGGGAAACGGGATCAGTGGCCCGCTCTTGGCTGGGCGTTGAGATCCAGCCGGTCACGCAGGAGCTTGCTGACGGCTTGGGCCTGTCTGAACCGACGGGCGCGCTCATTTCACGGGTATCGCCAAACAGTCCAGCCGAGCGCAGCGAACTGAAGCCCGGGGACGTGATTCTGGAGTTCAATCAGCGAGAGGTTAAAAAAATGCGTGATCTCCCCAGAATGGTCGCGCAGGCACAGACCGGGAGCGACGCCGCCATCACCGTATGGCGGGACGGTACCCAAATGAATGTTACCGCTCAGCTTGAGCCCATGGCCGGGACGCGTCAGGCACTTGCATCGGGGAACGATGCTCACGAGGGTGCCCGTCTCGGCCTTAAGCTCTCTAACCTGGACGCCGCGGACCGCGAAGCCGCAGGACTTGACGATGCCGGTGTTCGCATTGAAGCCGTGGACCCGGATGGCGCCGCAGCGCGAGAAGGTTTACGGTCGGGAGATATTATTCTGAAGGTCGGCCCCGAAAACGTTCGCACCGCGGATGACGTAATCGCCGCAGTGCGGGCACTGCAATCAGAAGGCAAGAAGCGGCCAGTCGTACTGCTGGTGCAGCGCGGTGGCGATCGGCAGTTCGTGGCTGTTCGAACCGGCTAGCCGGAGGTGATGGGGATCGGGCCTGCTGCACGGCTGCCGATCCCCATTTTGCCTTGCAGGGTAACACCTCAGAGGTAACAATAATCCCATGCGAATTCTCGTCGTTGAAGATGATACGGACGTCTCCCGCTACATAAAGCGTGGCCTCACTGAGGCGGGCCACGTGGTCGACGTGGCCGAATCAGGAACCGACGGGCTGGCAATGGCGCGCGAGGAACGCTTTGATGTTCTGATTGTTGATCGGATGCTGCCAGGGATGGACGGAATAACCCTTATCGAAACGCTTCGGCGTGATAACCGTAAGGTACCGGTGCTCATCCTCAGCGCCCTTGGCGAACTGGGAGATCGTGTTGTTGGACTTCGCGCCGGGGGCGATGATTACCTTCCCAAGCCGTTTGCATTTGAAGAACTGCTCGCGCGTGTTGAGGCGTTAGCTCGACGCAACTATCAGGGCGCCGTTGAAACACAGCTAAAAGTCGCCGATCTTGAAATGGACGTCTTAAGTCGTAAGGTGCGACGCCAGGGACAAACCATTAACCTGCAACCCAGGGAGTTCAGGCTCCTTGAATACCTCATGCGTCACAGCGGGCAGGTCGTCACGCGAACCATGCTGCTGGAGAACGTCTGGGACTACCACTTCGACCCGCAGACCAATGTCATTGACGTGCATGTCAGTCGACTGCGTTCAAAAATAGACCGGGACTTTGATATACCCCTGCTTCAGACTGTCCGTGGAGCCGGATACATGCTTCGTGAGCCGGAATAAATTTCTTGCAAGCTCGACGTTCCGGCTGGCATTGCTGTATGTCACGCTGTTTACCGTCTCCGTGCTGGCCCTCTTCACATTCATATACTGGTCGAGCGCCCGCTACATGGCCGCCCAGTCAGACGCTGCGATGGAGACTGAGATCCGAATTCTCTCGGAGCGCTACGAACGCTCAGGCGTAGTCGGGCTACGCCGCCTGATTCTCGAGCGGATCACCCGGCAACAACCCACCGGCTCAGCACTGTATCTATTAATGGATCCTCTTTCCCGCCCCGTGGTGGGCAATATCAGCCGCTGGCCAGCGGTTGAAGAAGAGGACGGGTGGCTGAGCTTTCGGCTGGAGACGCGAGATCGCGACGACGCTCAAACCCACCCCGCCCGCGCCAAACAGTTTGCACTCAGCGGCGGTTTTCGGCTGCTGGTAGGCGAAGATATTCAGGAACTTAAAGCCGCTGAGCGCCAAATAATCGTCGCCCTGAGCTGGGGTGTGATCCTGACCTTGCTGTTGGGGCTTGCCGGCGGATTCTTTATCAGTCGGCGCATGATGACCCGCCTTGAGATCATCAACGAAACCAGTCAACGTATTGTCGACGGCGATCTACACCGAAGGGTCCCGGTCAGTCACCGAGGCGATGAGTTTGATCGGCTGGCTACCCACTTAAATCGAATGCTCGATCAGATTCAGGAGCTGATGGAGGGTATCCGCCAAGTGAGTGACAACATCGCTCATGACCTGAAAACACCGCTTTCCCGCCTGCGTCAGAATCTTGAGGAGATTTCAACGCATCGAACTGACGATCCAGAACTGAGTGAAAGCCTATCGCATGCGATGCGCGAGGCAGACCGTTTGCTGGGCTTATTCAATGCCCTGCTGCGGATCGCGCGGATCGAATCTGAAACCGTCACGCCAACCCTGGTTGATCTATCACTCGCTGACCTGGTCAAAGATATTGTCGAGTTTTATGAACCGCTAGCTGATGAAAAGCACCAGAAACTGAAACTGGTCATTGACGCCGCGCCACAGCTCTCGGCAGATCGAGACATGCTCTTTCAATCGTTTGCAAACCTCGTCGACAACGCCATCAAATACACCCCCATCGGCGGACGCATTCAGCTGCGCGTGGGGAGCGTTGACCAAAAGCCGTGCTTGAACATTTGCGACAGTGGGCCGGGGATCCCACCCGAAGACCACGAGCGTGTTTTTCAGCGCTTCTATCGGACCGATTCAAGTCGGTCCACACCGGGCAACGGATTGGGGCTTAGTCTCGCACGAGCTGTTCTTCAACTACACGGCGCGACAATTACATTAAGAAGCAATGATCCGGGGCTCTGTGTGGAGATCCGTTTTTAACCCTTCGCTTTTCGTCGCACAACCCAACCCGCAGGCCAACGCCCCCTAATCCGATCCTTGAGCGCGGCGCATCGTCTCGGCAGTCTGCCCGAACAAAATGTCGGCAGAGTCTGCCGTTACCGCTCGACCCTGATTCACCTGATCCGCCTCCTGATAAGCCGCGACCACTGCAGGTCGCTTGCCCATTTCGACAAACCAGCGCTCTACGTTCGGGAAAACCGAAAGATCGATCTGGTGGCGTTCGTGCCGTGTCACCCAGGGGTAGCAGGCCATATCCGCTATGGAGTACTCATCACAAACAAATGAGCGATCCGTCAATTGTTTATCAAGGACCGCATACAGGCGAGACGCTTCCTGGTTGTACCGCTTGATGGCATACGGAACTTTCTCAGGCGCGTAGATGTTGAAGTGATGATTCTGGCCAAGCATGGGCCCCAATCCCGCCATCTGCCACATCAACCACTCCAAAACCTGGGTTCGTTGCCGAGGATCGCGTGGCAAGAATTGCCCCACCTTATCTGCCATATAGATCAGGATGGCGCCTGATTCAAAAACAGATACGGGCTCTGAGCCGTCCTCGGGAGCATGATCAACAATGGCCGGAATCCGCCCATTTGGCGCAATTTTTAGAAAATCGGTTTGAAACTGATCACCTGCATTGATATCGACAGGCTGCAGACGATAGGCAAGACCGGTTTCTTTTAGAAATATCAGCGGCTTGAGGCCGTTTGGCGTAGGCCAAAAAAACAATTCAATCATGTCGAGATCGTCCTGGGGTGAGTCGTCGACCACAGTCGCGGGTGCATGGACGTTGAGACTTGGACCGACCCCGCGACGAATCCAATTGAGAATAGCAAACTTCGGTATACTGCGCGCTCTGAAATATACGGAGGGCGCTCGCCCAGTATCGCGTGGCAAAAGAAGAACATATTGAAATGGAAGGCACGGTTCTGGAGAACCTACCCAATACCCAGTTTCGGGTTGAACTCGATAACGGTCATATTGTGACTGCTCACATATCGGGAAAAATGAGAAAAAACTACATCCGCATTCTCAGAGGCGATAAGGTTACCGTTCAATTAACGCCCTACGATCTCAGTAAAGGCCGCATCACCTATCGCGCTCGATAGGCAATAAAAACCCCCGCCTATAGCGGGGGTCTGTGACCGATGATCCAATCGATCATTTAATTTTGGCTTCTTTGTAGGCCACGTGCTTTCGCACCACCGGATCGTATTTACGAATCTCCATCTTCTCCGGCTGCGTTCTTTTATTTTTTGTGGTCGTATAGTAGTGGCCGGTGCCGGCTGAGGATACGAGTTTTATCTTGTCTCTCATAGTAATTTCAACTCTCTAGAGGAAGCGGAATTGGCGCGCTGTTATACCTTAGTGCCTCGACCACGCAGTTCTTCAAGAACGACGTCGATGCCCTTTTTATCGATGATGCGCAGCCCCTGATGAGAAACTCGCAGGCGAACCCATCGGTTCTCGCTCTCAACCCAAAACCGCTTGTCGTGGATATTCGGCTTGAATACCCGTCGGGTCTTGTTATGAGCATGAGAGACGTTGTTCCCCGTCATCACGCGTTTTCCGGTTACTTGGCAAACTCTGGCCATTGCTGAATTCCTGACTTAAAACAAAAGGAAGGCCGCGTTTTATACCAGATTTCGCTTCATTTTCCTAGAAGCCCTTAAAATCTAACCCCGTTCGTATCCACAACAGCCAAAAGTCGTTATTTAGTCCTTTCAAGCCGGTTAGACTTCGCGCCCATGCCTTCCTTAGAAAATCGACACATTCTCCTCGGAATTTCCGGAGGAATTGCCGCCTATAAGGCCGCAGAGCTCACGCGGCGGTTGGTGGAGGCCGGCGCTGACGTTCAGGTCGTAATGACAGATGCCGCGAAAGCGTTTATTTCCCCTCTTACGATGCAGGCAGTGAGTGGCCGTCCGGTTCGGGATACGCTTCTTGACCCTGCCGCCGAGGCGGGTATGGGACATATTGAGCTTGGGCGATGGGCCGATCTCGTGCTCGTCGCGCCGGCCAGCGCTGATTTCATAGCGAAACTGGCCGGCGGGATGGCAGGCGATCTTTTGAGCACGGTCTGTCTGGCCACCTCCGCGCCGGTCTATCTCGCTCCGGCCATGAATCAGGCGATGTGGCGCAAGCCCGCCACGCAGCGGAACATCGTCACGCTAGAGAACGACGGCATCATCATCGTGGGGCCAGCCTCCGGTGACCAGGCGTGTGGCGATGTAGGCCCCGGACGCATGACGGAGCCTGCCGACATTATCGCTACCCTTCTGACCAACGACGGCACTGGATCGATGCAGGGGTTGAACGTCGTGATCACAGCCGGCCCTACGTGGGAGGCCATAGATCCGGTTCGCGGGCTCTCGAATCACAGCTCGGGCAAAATGGGTTACGCGGTGGCCGATGCCGCAGCCGCTGCCGGCGCTCGGGTAACGCTTGTGAGCGGCCCGACAGCGCTGACGCCACCAAAAGGAATTCATACCCACTCGGTCCGGTCGGCCCAGGAGATGTTTTCCGCAGTTCAGTCGGCCGCAACAACATGTGATATTTTCATCGGCGTGGCGGCGGTCGCAGATTACCGGCCACAGAGTATCGAATCCTCAAAAATAAAGAAAAGCGCCGAGCACCTCACGCTTGAGCTCGTAAAAAATCCGGACATCCTTTCCTGGGTTGCCTCTCGGACGCCTAAGCCCTTTACCGTGGGCTTTGCCGCAGAGACAGATCGACCGCTAGAGCACGCGAGAGCCAAACGGGCAAATAAAGGCCTTGACCTTATTGCGGTAAACCAAGTGAGCGACAGTCAAAGCCCGTTTGGCAGCGACGAGAATCAGCTAATTGTGGTTGGTGACACCGATGAAATAGATCTTGGTCGAAAACAAAAGAGTCAACTCGCCCGAGACCTCATCGAAACCATTGCGAAAAAGTATCATGAGCAACATCAAGTTAAAGATTCTCGATAAACGTTTGGGAAACGAATTCGGCTTTCCGAAGTACGCCACGTCCGGGTCGGCAGGCATAGATCTCGTGGCCTGCCTGCAGGAGCCCCTAACGCTCAGCCCAGGGGCCTGTGAGCTCATTCCCAGCGGTATCGCCATTCATATTGATAATCCAGAGCTCGCTGCCGTTATCCTACCCCGCTCCGGGATGGGCCACAAACACGGTATCGTGCTCGGGAATCTCGTCGGTCTGATCGACAGCGACTACCAAGGGGAAATCATGATCTCGTGCTGGAACCGAGGTGACACGGCCTTTGAAATCAACCCGGGTGATCGGGTAGCGCAAATGGTGCTGGTTCCCGTGATTCAGGCCTCGTTTGAGGTTGTCGACTCTTTCGAGGAGACCGAGCGTTCCACGGGAGGCTTCGGACACACCGGCACCCGCTGATCGGCGGTACTAAGACAGCGCATGAACGCGAGAAGGAACGGCGTCATCACAACATAATGGGCTATAATTCGCGCAACTTAGCGATATAGATCCTACCTCTCCAACTGCTCCGCACCGCGCCGAATGAGCATCAAAAACGGCTCAGCATGGGACCTTTCCCAAGCCACTCTGTCCGCAGAGAGTCGCGCCTATCTTGAAGCGCAATTTCAGCAGTTTCAGGATGATCCTGACTCCGTTCCTACTGAGTGGGCCAGACTCTTTGAGACCCTACCTGATGCCATAAGCGGCCGGGAGATAAGGTCGGATTCTGACCTGCCCCCGGGGCGGCAAGCCGATAGAGAGCGCAAACAAGGGGCCGTGTTACGTCTCATTAATGCCTACCGTACGCGCGGTCACAGCATTGCCAAGACCGATCCCCTTGAGATCATGACTCCCGAAATCCCTGAGGATTTCGATCTTAATTTTCATGACCTCGCCGAGGATGACCTCGACCAAGAGTACGACACGGGATCGCTTGCCTTCGGCTTATCCCGAATGTCGCTGCGAGAAATTCGAGAGCTGTGCGAGGCCGTCTATTGCGGCCCGCTCGGTATCGAATACATGCACATCACCAACACCACCGAAAAGCGCTGGTTGCAGGAACGCCTGGAAACCCGGCCGGTACGCCCCGCGGCGTCGAATGAATTTAGAAAGCATATTCTTCAGCGCCTTACCGCGGCTGAGGGACTCGAACGCTACCTGCATACCCGTTTCGTTGGACAAAAGCGATTTTCGCTAGAGGGCGGTGAAGCATTAATTCCGGCAGTGCAGGAGCTCATTCAGCAGTGTGGCGCCATTGGTGTAAAAGAGATCGTCATCGGCATGGCGCATCGAGGTCGCCTGAATGTATTGGTCAACATCCTGGGCAAATCGCCCGGCGACCTCTTCAGCGAATTCGAAGGCAAGGCTAAAGCCATCGACGCTGAGCTCAACACCGGCGATGTGAAATACCATCAGGGATTCTCAGCGGACATCAGTACCCCCGGCGGGGTCGTCCATGTTGCGCTGGCCTTTAATCCATCACATCTTGAAATTATTGATCCCGTGGTTGAGGGATCGGTTCGTGCTCGTCAGGATCGTCGCGGTGACGACGATAAGAACCTCGTTGTGCCCGTTCTGATTCACGGTGATGCCGCTTTTGCGGGTCAAGGCGTGGTGATGGAAACCCTCAACATGTCCAACACCCGCGGGTTTTCTACCGGCGGCACCATCCATGTGGTCGTCAACAACCAAATAGGCTTCACCACCCGCAACCCGCTGGACGCGCGCTCAACACCCTACTGCACTGAGATCGCTAAGATGGTGCAGGCGCCCATCTTTCATGTGAATGGCGACGACCCCGATGCCGTCCTCTTCGCGATAACGCTGGCGAACGACTTCCGAATGACGTTCCACAAGGATGTGGTTGTCGACATCATCTGCTACCGCCGTCTCGGACACAACGAAGCGGACGAGCCGGCAATCACTCAGCCCGCAATGTACCGGGTGATACGCAATATACCCACCACCCGACAACGATATGCGGAACGCCTCGTGAGCGAAGGCGTAATCAACGAGACCGAAGCGGACACTTTGATCACCGAGTACCGAGAGGCGATGGACGAAGGTCGAGTCGTACGCCCGCCGGCTCATGACCCCGATAAGTCACTGTATCTTGTGGACTGGTCACCCTACGTCGGCACGAAGTGGACCGACCCGGCGGTGACCGCAATCGAATCCTCACGGGTGAGAAATCTCAACGACAAGCTCGTGCATTTACCCGATGATTTTGAGGTGCATCCGCGGGTCGAGCGCATCCTTGCAGACCGAATCAAAATGGCCAAGGGCGAATTGCCAATGGATTGGGGGTTCGCGGAGACGATGGCGTATGCATCCCTCATAGAGGACGGATACGCAGTGCGCATGTCTGGCCAGGATGTGGGACGGGGAACCTTTTCGCATCGTCATGCCGTATTGAAGAATCAGGCAAGACGGCAACCCTATGTTCCGCTGCGGGAACTCGGCGATGAGCCCTCCAAGTTCCTCATTATCGACTCACTGCTCTCAGAAGAAGCGGTGCTTGGATTTGAGTACGGTTATGCCACAACCGAGCCGCGCACGCTGACGATATGGGAGGCGCAGTTTGGCGATTTTGCAAACGGCGCCCAGGTGGTCATTGATCAATTTATCAGTAGCGGGGAAGCAAAATGGCAGCGGTTGTGCGGCCTCACCCTTCTCCTACCTCACGGGCTTGAGGGTCAAGGCCCGGAGCACTCCTCAGCGCGACTTGAGCGTTTTTTACAGTTGTGCGGGGACGACAACATGCAGGTCTGTGTGCCCACAACCCCTGCTCAGTTCTTTCACCTTCTGCGCCGACAGATGATACGCCCGCTACGACGACCGCTGATTGTGATGACACCGAAGAGTCTTTTAAGACATAAACTGGCCGTATCGCCAGTCACTGAATTATCCGACGGCAGCTTCAAGAATGTGCTGCCAGATGCGGAGATAATCCAGCCCCATCAGGTGGACCGGGTCATTCTCTGTAGCGGCAAGGTCTATTTTGACCTTGTTGAGGAGCGCTCCCGGCGAGAGCAGATGAATACGGCGATCGTTCGAATCGAACAGCTGTATCCCTTTCCACAAGACGAATTGGAGAGCGCCCTTGAGGCTTTCCCCAAATGCAAGACTATCGTTTGGTGTCAGGAGGAGCCCCGGAATCAAGGCTCGTGGCACCGAATCCAAAATCACCTGAGTCGGGCGACGCAGTCGCACCAGCAATTGCTGTACGTGAGCCGAGAGGCATCCGCCTCACCTGCGGTCGGATCCCATCAAAAACACGTGGAACAACAAGCTCTCGTTGTCAGTGAAGCACTCGGCCCCCACGCAAGCCTTAACGCCAAAGCGGTAGGAGAGTAGATCGTGTCCGTTGAAATAAAGGTTCCCCTGCTGCCTGAATCCGTGGCCGATGCGACCATGCTCCGGTGGCACGTGAAGGTGGGGCAACCGATTCGTCGTGACGAAAATATGGTCGATATCGAGACTGAAAAAGTAGTGCTTGAAGTGCCGGCTCCGAAGGATGGCGTGATTACCCAAATTCTCCGAAACGAAGGCGACACCGTGCTTGCCAACGACGTCATTGCCTTGTTTGATGAAGGCGTTGCGGCAAACGATGAAAAGGACAATGATGGTGGAGAAGAACATGATGAAGCGGTAAATGCGCCGCCCGCTCCCGCTCCCTCCAAAGCAGTCGAGTCTGAACCGAAGGGCTCGTCCTCCCCATCAAGCGCATCTGCGCCTTCTCCGGCAGCCGGTAAACATCAGACGGCCGAAACGCCTAAGGCGAACGCCAAACCGATCGCAAGTCCATCCGGTCCGGCTGCAAAAAGTGCAGCAAGAGAGCGAGGCGTAGAGCTTGCTGAAGTCAAAGGCTCAGGCCGAGGCGGGCGGATCCTTAAAGAGGATGTGCTGACGCATTCCAAGAGCCCTGCAGCGCCTGGGGCTTCGGCCGGTGAGCGTCAGACGCGACGCGAACCCATGTCGCGACTTCGCAAAACGATCGCGGGTCGACTACTGAACGCGCAACAGGAAGCGGCCATCCTGACGACATTTAATGAAGTTGATCTTCACGAGGTGAAAAGTGTCCGCGCGCGTTACCGTGAGGCCTTTGAGAAAACTCACGGGGTACGACTTGGGTTTATGTCTTTCTTTGTGAAGGCCTGTGCAGAAGCGCTTAAGCGATTTCCCATCATTAACGCTTCGGTTGAGGGGAGCGATATCCTCTTTCACGAATTCTATGACGTGGGTATCGCCGTCTCCTCCCCGAGGGGACTCGTGGTGCCTGTGCTGCGCGACGCGGAGCGGCAAAGCCTTTCCGATATTGAGCGAGCGATTAACCATTTTGGGGAAAGAGCGCGCGAGGGTAGCCTGACGATGGACGATCTCACAGGCGGGACGTTCACCATCACCAACGGCGGCGTCTTCGGATCTATGCTGTCAACACCCATCTTGAATCCGCCGCAGAGCGCTATTCTCGGCATGCATAAGATTCAAGATCGACCCATTGCGCTAAACGGCGAGGTCGTCATCCGGCCCATGATGTACCTGGCTCTCTCGTATGACCATCGAATTATCGATGGCGCGGATGCGGTCTCATTTTTGGTCTCGGTCAAAGATGCGCTCGAAGACCCGACGCGTCTTCTGCTTGAGCTGTAGGCCCTCGCTTTCTAGTGCTCGCGCGTCTTATTGACACGGTTAAATCGCTGTGACCGAAACCGCCTTTGATGTTGTCGTTATTGGAGCTGGTCCGGGAGGTTACGTAGCGGCCATTCGCTGCGCGCAACTTGGACTGAAGACCGCCTGTGTCGATCGCTGGGTATCTGGTGACAGCGCACCCTCGCTTGGCGGCACCTGTCTCAACGTCGGCTGCATACCGTCAAAATCACTGCTCGAATCATCGGAGCGTTTTGAGGCGATTACTCATGAGGCCGGCGCTCACGGTATTGCGACGGGCGCCGTCACCATTGATGTGGAAAAAATGCAGGGGCGTAAACGCCAGATTGTCGCGGAACTTACCGGCGGAATTGAGGCGCTATTCAAAGCAAACAAGATCAGCTTTTTTAGTGGCCACGGAACGCTGGTGAAGTCCGGGCATGTTCGAGTGCTCTCGAAGGATTCGTCGCCGAGGGATCTTCTCGCGCGTCATGTCATTCTGGCGTCGGGCTCCACGCCCATTGCTCTCCCGGGATTAGACGTCGATAACGAGCGGATTTTTGACTCCTCAGGCGCTCTTGAATTTTCCACCGTGCCTAAAACCTTGGGGATCATCGGAGCCGGGGTGATTGGTCTTGAGCTCGGCAGCGTCTGGCGGCGTCTTGGCGCATCGGTCGTAATTCTGGAAGCCCAAGATGAGCTTCTCTCTACAGCCGATCCCATGATTGCCCGTGAAGCAAAAAAGCAGTTCTTGAAGCAGGGTCTCGATATTCGCCTCGGATGCAAAGTCACTCGGGTCACGAAGGACGCCAAAGGCTGTGCGATTTACTTTGAGAGCGCAGAAGGCGTCGAGGAAATTCAGGTCGAACGTCTCGTTGTCGCCGTGGGTAGACGGCCATACAGCGACAATCTCCTCGATGAGGGGTGCGGACTCACCGTCGACGATCGCGGCTTTATTCCTGTCAACGCATCGTGCGCAACCGAGCTCGAGGGCGTGTGGGCGATTGGCGATCTGGTCCACGGCCCTATGCTGGCGCATAAAGCCTCTGAAGAAGGGATCGCCGTGGCCGAACAAATTGCAACAGGCCAGGGGCACGTGGATCATTCCCTAGTGCCCTGGGTGATCTATACCCATCCTGAAATCTCGTGGGTTGGCGCAACCGAAACCGAACTCAAGGAAAGCAAGACGCCGTTCACTGCTGGAATCTTCCCGTTCGCTGCCTCTGGCCGGGCGAAGGCTGTGGGAGACACGGCAGGATTCGCGAAGATTCTTGCCCACGAAGACACCGATCGCGTTCTGGGCGTACATATTATCGGACCGCAGGCATCTGAGCTCATCAACGAAGCCACATTTGCCATGGCGATGGAGGCGAGTGCTGAGGATCTGGCTCGAACGATCCATGCGCACCCCACCCTTGGTGAGGTCCTGCACGAAGCCGCGCTGGCCACCGCACGCCGCGCAATTCACAAAGTCAATCGGTGACTCTACGAGCGGCTAATCAACCCGCAAATTTACATAAACACCCTCATCGGCCAATAGATCATTCCAACCGATGATATCTTTCCGATCTGCTATACTCTCGCCCCCTCAAAGTCTGGCCCACGAGATGTCGCCAGCGAGCAGGCCCTACTCAAAAGTACACCGCTTCCTCATTTGGGATGTCCATGAAAAAAGCCGATCCTATCCTTAATAAAGAAGACTTTGCCCATCTTTGCTACAACGTCGTAACCATTGAAAAAGCCGAACTGCCAAGCGGTGGATCGGACGGTACCTGCTACCGCTATGTGGTCGCCAATTCCGTCTCCTCGGTGACGGGCTATCGACAAGGCACCAAAAAAGAAGTTTCTCAATACTGCGCAACGCTGATTGAAGATCTAAACCTGCGTACTATCCCAAAGAAAAAAGCATAGCCAGGCAGAACCGCACCGCGCGCCTCAGCGCCGTCTCGAGCAACCGTTAGTCTGCACTGTTCGCGAGATCTCACCACATGGGATCGGCCGTCGAGCCTATATCTCTCGCGCGACTGGCCCTCATCTTAATTCCAGTCGCGGCGCTGATCGTTATTCAGTGGCGATGGTCAATTTCTTCCCGATCCACTCTCTACGGGATGGCACGCATGCTCGCCCAGCTTTTAGCGGTTGGGTATGTGCTGGTCTTTTTATTTGAAACCGACAGCGCTCTTCTGATCTCGGGCGTTTTATTTGTCATGATCGCGGCGGCAAGTTGGATCGCGCTTCGCCCTCTTGAGGCGCCGGGGTCACACCTCTATGTTTTATCTCTCAGCGCAATCGCCTTCGGTGCCTTACCCATTCTTTATCTGGCGACTCAATGGATCATCGTTATCGAGCCCTGGTACGACCCCCGGTATCTCATCCCGCTCGCAGGAATGATTTTTTCTAACGCCATGAATTCCGTGAGTCTTGCGGCAGAGCGCTACGCTTCTGAAATAGCTCGAGGTTTATCTTCACCCGAGGCCCGCTTCGCAGCTCTTCAGGCCGCCATGATTCCTCTGGTGAATTCGCTGATGGCGGTGGGTTTGGTTTCCTTACCGGGCATGATGACGGGACAGGTGCTGTCGGGGGTCTCTCCCTTGATTGCCGCCCGCTACCAGATTCTGGTTATGGGCATGCTGTTCAGCGCCTCCGGGATTGCGGCGGCGGCCTTCCTCTACCTCTGGAGCAAACGAAGCCCTGCCGCCCATTAAGTCGTTACTTCGCCGATCGTTTTACAGAAATCTGCAAACCCAGAGCAGCAAATAGAATCACACCCCCCAAGAGCGTAGTCCAGGTGGGCGCTTCCCCAAGCACCAAGAACACCCAAAGGGGTGCAAGCACCGGCTCGCCTAAGGAGAAGAGCGTAAGTTGAACCGCCGGCACGCTCTGGGCTGCGAGCGCAAAAAGGACGCTTCCCAAGCCAAGCTGAACAACCCCAAGCATAGAGCACCATAGCATCTCGGCAACGGGAATCACGAGCCCGACTCCGGTCACCGCACTCATCAACCCTCCGACACCTGCGCCAATCAAACCACCGTAAAAAACAGCGGGTGTCATATCCAAATGCTTCACTACCCGCAAGGTAACCGTATATGCCCCAAAGAACACGATACCCAGCGCAGCCACCGCAACGCCGACAGTATCGCCAACCTGAAGGCGGCTACCCACCATCACCGCAATGCCGATAAAAGCAAGACCAATACTTACCCAGACCCGTGTCTCGGTTCGCTCACCCAGAAACAGCTTCGCAAGCAAAGCCGCAACCACCGGAGCTGCCGCCATCACAAATACAGCAACCGCTACCGTGGTATATCGAAGCGCCACAACATTACAGATCATGGCGCCACTCAACAGGGCTCCGGCCAGTAGCGCTCTGCGGCCACCCGCGCGCATCACAAACACGGTGGACCGCCGATAACGAAACAAGATCACGAGCGATACAAACAACGCGAGCGACGCACAGCGATAAAAATTAATCTGCCATTCCGAGGCAACCTCGAGCGACTTGATAACCACGCCGGCGATACTCCAAAAAAGCGGCGCAGCAATGGCAAAAATATAATGACGTTTCACAATACTCTCCTACGCTATATTGTGCCTGACACCCTATTCAATCCATCCATCAAAACCGACCCACATGACTTCAAAAGCGCAGTGGTACTTTGACTTTATTTCTCCGTTTGCTTATCTGCAGTTCCAACAACTTGCGCACATCGAGAAAGAGCTAGAACTTGAATATGTGCCGATTCTGTTCGCAGGTCTTCTCGGTCACTGGGGTCATAAAGGGCCTGCCGAGATACCCACCAAACGTCACGATACCTATCGTTTCTGCCAGTGGTATGCCAATACCCATGACATCGCTTTTCAAATGCCTAAAAGCCATCCATTCAATCCGCTTCCGTATCTGCGCATGTGCGTTGCACAAGACAGCGACAGGGAGACGATCGCGCAGATTTTCAGCTTCTTATGGACTCGGCGGCCTGATCCTCAATCCGATGAAGTCATTGAAGAGCTCGCGCGAGAACTTGGGATGACAAACTTCGAGGAGCAACTGAACTCTCCGTCAGTCAAGAATGCTCTTCGACAAAACACGGAGCAGGCTATCGCGCAAGGTCTGTATGGCGTGCCCACTCTGGTGATTGGCGAGCATCGGTTTTGGGGTGTTGATCAGATGGACATGCTTAAAGCGTATCTATCCAACCAAGATTTATTCGAAAACGATGCTCACCGACGAATTAAGAACCTGCCGACGGGAATCGCGCGGGGAAAATAGCCTCCCGGCGTCTCTACACGTCGTCAACCTGCCGCTAACTGGCAATCAACCGCTGAAATTTGTCCAAACTGATGTTTGATCCGCAGGCGATGACCCCGATCTGCTTACCCTGCAATCGCTCCCTCAGCGGCCCACAAGCTGCCGCTGTTGTGATGGCGCATGCAGGCTCGGCAACGAGCTTCAAGGTATCAAAAAGGATTTTCATCATCTCGCGCATCTCGTGATCGTGAACTCGGACGATCTCAGTCACGTTCGCCCGCGTAATGGCCAAACTATTGGGGAGCGTCATCGGAGCGCCGAGCGAGTCGGCAATGGTATCCACTTTGTCCAGGGTAACCGTCTCTCCTGAGGAGAAGCTGCGCCACATACTGTCGGCGCCATAGGGCTCAATGCCGATCACCTCGCAGCGGGGCTGAGCGAGCTTTACGCCTGTGGACACCCCCGAGATAAACCCCCCGCCGCCCACCGGGACCAACACCACATCGAGCTCGGGTCGGCTTTCGATGAATTCGAGCCCGCAAGTGGCTGCCCCCAAGGTCATGAAGGGGCTTTCGAAGGGGTGTAACATCGTACGACCCTCTTCTTGGACCAGTCGATCCACCGTATCAAAAGACTCAGCGACGTTTTCTGTCAGGATCACCTCTGCCCCAAGCGCCTTACAGCCCGCCACACGACTGGGGTCAGCGCTCCTTGGCATGACAACCTTTGCGGACAACCCGGCGTTTCTTGCGCCCCACGAGACGGCAAGCGCATGATTACCCGCCGATACTCCCGTAACGCCAGCCTCTCGCTCTGCGTCGTTGAGAGCGTCGATTGCCAGCAAGACACCCCTCGCCTTAAACGAGCCGGCCTGCTGGAAGATCTCCATCTTCATGTGCACGCAGGCCTGCGCAGGGAGATAACCCAACATCCGCGCGGAGTTAAGCGTCAAGGTAGGGGTCGAGACAATCCGACCCTTAAGCGCTTCCTGTGCGCTGCGGATTTGGCTCAGTTTTGGAGGTTTAATCATAGAGGCCTGCTACGCATGGGCGGCCGATAAGGTAGCAGTGCAGTAGATGCGAGCGGGTGCTGGAGAGTGGCGCGCCCGGAGAGATTCGAACTCCCGACCTCATGGTTCGTAGCCATGCACTCTATCCAACTGAGCTACGGGCGCATCATCGAAAGAAGCGCGATTCTATCACGCACAATATTTGTCTCGACCAAACTGAACGTGGCGGAGAGGGAGGGATTCGAACCCTCGATGGAGCTATTAACCCCATACTCCCTTAGCAGGGGAGCGCCTTCAGCCTCTCGGCCACCTCTCCGTAATCTGGTCCCAGCGGTTGTTGCTACTCTA